>ERZ808240.59-NODE-59-length-137699-cov-25.481227_pt1 | contig 137699 bp, 137 predicted proteins | sample MGYA00521084_ERZ808240 | MGnify/ENA primary metagenome ERZ808240 (study PRJEB31516, sample SAMN03275571) | gut metagenome | biome: mammalia-associated habitat; material: feces | host: Papio cynocephalus | place: Kenya | collected 2012-08-06 ...
AGGGCTACGCCCGTTACGGAAGAACCCCGCGTTTTACGCGGGGGTCTCTTTTTTTAACTGATTTTAGCAACGACTTTTTTCATCAGCGTGGAAAACGGATAATCTGCGAATTTTTCGGGTCCGGCGAAACGGCCGTCCCAGCCGTTTGCGGAAACGGTGGCGTCAATGCCTTTTTGCTGAAGCTTCATTAACTCGATTTTTTCTTGATATGATAGGGAAACACAACCTGTCAGCCAAGCTGTCAATGCTAGTGTTAAAAGTTTTTTCATATTCGAACATTCCTTTGTTTCAAGTTAAACAAAACCCACCTTTGCAGGTGGGCGGATGTTCGAAAACCGCATACTGATAAAAACGGCTCGGCTTATTCAGCGCACAGCCTTATTCGCCGACATCCGCCCGTCAAGGCAGAAATCGGCGCATAATTTATGAGTCGCCATACACAATGCGACTATCAGTATTTAGGGTTTTCGACGCCCTGCGTTCGCCTTTTTTGCAAACGCAGTGATAGCGTATCAAAAACGTCGGTTTAATGCAAGAATGTTTAGCAAACGGCGACCTTTCCCTTGACTTTCGCCCCTCAACGGGTAGAAATTAGGCAAAACGTTTTTTATTGAAAAGGATTGTCCCCATGGAAGTCAGAAGCAGATTCGCCCCGTCCCCGACGGGCTATATGCACATCGGAAACCTCAGAACCGCTTTGTATGAATACTTGGTCGCCAAAAGCGCAGGCGGCAAGTTCATCTTGCGCATCGAAGACACCGATCAGGAACGCTATGTCGAAGGCGCGGTCGACATCATCTATAAAACGATGGAAATGGTCGGGCTGAAGCATGACGAAGGTCCCGACGTCGGCGGGCCTTACGGGCCTTACGTTCAATCGGAACGCCGCGCGATTTACAAAGAATATGCGGACAAGCTGGTTGATTTGGGCGGCGCGCATTACTGCTTCTGTTCCGAAGAAGAAATCGAAAAACAGCGCAAAGCGTGCGAAGAAGCGGGCATTCCGTTCAAATTCCGCGACCCGTGCAAAAAACTGTCGGTCGAAGAAGCGCGCGAACGCATCGCCGCGGGCGAAAAATACACCGTCCGCCAAACCATTGACCCGCACGGCACGGTTTCCTTTGACGACTGCGTCTATGGTCACGTCACGGTTGAAACCAAGACTTTGGACGAAGGCATTTTGCTGAAATCCGACGGACTGCCGACGTACAACTTCGCAAACGTCGTTGACGACCATTTGATGAAAATCACGCACGTTTTGCGCGGCAACGAATATCTGTCGTCCACGCCGAAATACAATCTGATGTATCAGGCGTTCGGCTGGGAAATTCCGACTTACGTCCACTTGCCGCCGATTATGAAAGACGAACACAACAAACTGTCCAAACGCAACGGCGACGCGTCGTTTCAAGACTTGGTCGCCAAAGGCTACCTGCCCGAAGCGATTGTGAACTACATTATCCTGTTGGGCTGGAGCGCGAAAAACGACGAAGAAATCTTTTCCATGGCGGAGCTGGAAAAAATCTTCAACATCGAGGGCATCAACAAATCCCCCGCGATTTTCGACGGCGAAAAGCTGAAATGGATGAATGGTGTTTATGTCCGCGCTTTGCCGCCCGAAAAGTTCCACGAACTCGCCTTGCCGTATTACAAGGACGCGGTCAAACGCGATGTCGATTTGGAAGTGCTGTCGAAATGCGTTCAGCCGCGCGTCAACGTGTTGAACGAAATTCCCGAAGCCGTCGATTTTATTGACGAACTGCCCGAATACGACATTGAAATGTACGTCCACAAAAAAATGAAAACGACGCCCGAAATCGCTTTGAAAGCGTTGGAGGAAGCCAAAAACGTCGTTGAAGCGATGACGGATGCGGACTTTGCGTCAATGGACGCGGTTCACGCGGTTTTGCTGGCCGTTCCCGAAAAGCTGGGGATGAAAAACGGGCAGTTTCTGTGGCCCGTGCGCACCGCTTTGACGGGCAAGCAATGCACCCCCGTCGGCGCGGTTGAGGCCGTCTATCTGTTCGGACGCGACGAAAGCTTGAAGCGCATTGAAAAAGGCATTGAAAAACTGAAAGCCGCCGTTTGATTTCCATTAAAATCGAAAAAGCTGCCTTTGTCGGAAAAGGCGGCTTTTTTGCTTGATTTGGACAAAAAATGCCGCTAGTATGGATAAAATTTTATGGCGGTTTATCGCGATTCAAGGAGCTGTCACATGGCCGAAAACACACCGAAAGTCAAGCATTTGAAAGATTATAAAAAGCCTGACTACAAAATCGAATCCGTCCATTTGGATTTCGATTTGGACGAGGAAAACACGCAGGTCGCTTCGACGCTGAAAGTCAAAAGCGATTACGACACGACGACGGGCGAGGTTCGTCCTTTGCGGCTGGACGGCGACGAACTGACTTTGACGGGAATCGCCATTGACGGCCGCGCTTTGAAGCCCGAAGAATACGTTGTCGACGACAAAGGCTTGACGATTTTGAATCCGCCCAAGGAATTTGAATTGTCCATCGGCACGGAAATCCACCCGAAAGCCAATACGAAGCTGGAAGGGCTGTACGTGTCGAACGGCATGTTCTGCACACAGTGCGAACCCGAGGGATTCCGCCGCATCACCTATTACCCCGACCACCCCGACGTGATGAGCGTCTTTACGACGACTTTGCGCGCCGACAAGGAAAAACTGCCCTGCCTGCTGTCCAACGGCAATATGATTAAAGAGGAAAAAATGGACGACGGCAGGACGGCGGTAACGTGGAACGACCCGTTCCCGAAACCGTCCTATCTGTTCGCTTTGGTCGGCGGGGATTTGGACTATATCAACGATAAATTCACGACGATGTCGGGACGCGAAGTCACTTTGGGCGTTTACGCCAACAAAGGGCAGAAGGACAAGCTGGACTACACGATGGACTGCATCAAGCGGTCGATGAAGTGGGACGAACAGGCGTTCGGCCGCGAATACGATTTGGATTTGTTCAACTTGGTCGCGGTTTCCGACTTTAACCAGGGCGCGATGGAAAACAAGGGGCTGAACATCTTTAACAGCGCGTATGTTCTGGCGGACGCCCGCACGGCGACCGATCATGACTATGCGGGCATCGAAGGTGTTGTCGGTCACGAATACTTCCACAACTGGTCGGGCGACCGTGTGACCGTGCGCGACTGGTTCAATTTGTCGTTGAAAGAGGGCTTGACCGTTTACCGCGACCAAGAATTTTCGCGCGACATGCGTTCGCGTTCCGTCAACCGCATCGAAAACGTCGCAACTTTGCGCGCGGGGCAGTTTGCCGAGGACGCGGGTCCGACCGCGCACGCCGTCCGCCCCGAATCGTATGTGGAAATCAACAACTTTTACACGTCGACGATTTACAACAAAGGCGCGGAAATCATCCGCATGTACGAAAAAATGCTGGGCAAGGAAAAATTCCGCGAAGGCAACGATTTGCACTTTGACCGCAACGACGGCAAGGCTGTGACCATTGACGACTACGCCAAATGCATGGAAGACGTTTCGGGCAGGGATTTGACGCAATTCAAACGCTGGTATTCGCAAGCAGGGACGCCGTCCGTGTTCGCCGAGGGCGAATATGACGAAAAGGCGCAAACCTATACTTTGAAACTGCGTCAGGAAACCAAGCCGACGCCGAACCAGCCCGAAAAGCTGCCGTTCGTGATTCCGATGGAAATGGGACTGCTGGGCAAAGACGGCAAGGACATGCCTTTGCAGCTGCAGGGCGAGGACAAGGCGCAGGGAACGTCCCGCGTGTTCACTTTGGACAAGGGCGAAGCGACGCTGACTTTTGTCAATGTCAAGGAAAAACCCGTTTTGTCCGCCAACCGCGACTTTACCGCGCCGATTAACTTCCACATGGATTACACGGACGGCGAACGCGCGCATTTGATGGCGCACGATTCCGATTTGTTCAACCGCTGGGACGCGGCGCAGCAGTACGGCGTCAAGCAGATGCTGGGCATGGTCAAGGATATTCAAGCCGGCAAAGAACCGCATGTTGATGAAAAATACTTGGACGCGCTCGGCTCTTATTTGAAGGATCCGTCTTTGGACAAGGCTTTTGTCGCCAAAGCGCTGGCTTTGCCGTCCGAAGCGTATGTGTCCGATCAAATGGACGTTGTGGACGTGGACGCCGTGCATCAGGCGCGTTCCGCCGTGTCCAAAGCGTTCGTCAAAAAGTTTGAACCGGAGCTGACGGCCGTTTACGATTCGCTGAATGTTGAAAAACCGTTTGAACCCGTTGCCAAAGACGCGGGCGAACGCGCTTTGAAAAACGTGGCCTTGGGCTATCTGGCTTCGCTGGACAAACCCGAAATCGACGACCGCATTGCGGCGCAGTACAACAACGCCAACAACATGACAGACCGTTTCGCCGCGATAAGCATCGCCGCGGGAACGAAGCACGGCAAAGCCGTTGTTTCCGATTTCTACGAAACGTTCAAGGACGAAGAACTGGTCGTCAACAAATGGCTGGGCGTTGTGGCGTCCGAGGGACTGGACAGCGCGAAAGCCGTTGTCGAACATCCCGCTTTCGCAATTACGAATCCGAACAAAGTCCGCGCGGTTATGCGCAACTTTGCGGGCAACAAATCCGCTTTGCACGCCAAAGACGGTTCGGGTTATGAATTCGTGGCGCGGATGGCGATGAAGCTGGACGATTTGAATCCGCTGGTCGCCGCCGATACGGTCAAACCGCTGACGTCGTGGAAGCGTTACGATTCGGAACGTCAGGCGATGATGAAGGGCGCTTTGGAAAAAGTGCTGGCGAAACCCAACCTGTCCAAAAACGTTTACGAACTGGTGTCCAAATCGCTGAGCGAACCCGACGAAAGAAAATCCAAAATTCTGGAAAACAAAGCCAAAGCGCAAAAGCAGGCGAAAACGGACGCTTTTTTAAAGAAAGCCCCTGTCAAAGCTTATGTTTCGGGTGCGAAAAAAACAAAAGCCCCCGCGCATTATGCCTTTTTGCAGGCGAACGGCGCGAAAAACGCCGCGCCGAACGCTTTTGCCATGTCCGTGCAAAAGAATTTGGGACGCTGACAAGAATTGTTTTAACGATAAACCGTCGGGTTTTCACTGGCGGTTTATTATTTTGTGGTCATACCCCTGTCTTTTCTGGTATAAATAAGAACTAAAACCTCTTGTCGGGATGAACGCGTATGAAAAGTGTGTTTTTGACGTTGTTGCTGTTGTTTTCGGTGAATGAAGCCGCCGCCGCGCAGGATGATGCGGAGTATTCGTCGATATGGGACGATCCCAATGAAAGCAATCCATATTTTAAAAAGAAATACGCCAAAACGGGCGCGGACATAAAACGTGAAAACAGCACGGAACGCAAGTATTACAAAACAACGTTCAAACGCCGCAGCTATACGGGACCGACTCCGGCGCAGGCGGCGGAACAGGCGAAATCGAAAGCGGGCGACAACTTCAAGGCTTATCTGCCGGCCGGAAAATACGATGTACGTTTTGATAAAATGGATTACGATCCGAACGGGGATGTGCTGCGCTTTACAAAACTGCAGTTCAAGCCGCGTCCGAAAACACCGGAAGCAAAAAAAATCCCCTACTATTTGACGGTGGACGAAGCCGATTTTTCCGGATTCAATATCGGTGAAATTTACGGAACGCCTCAAAACGAAACGGGCAAGATTTATTTGTCCGGCGTTGAAATCCCCGTATGGAACGATAACGCCGTCAAAGTCGGAAAAGTTACAATCGGTCAAGTGACCATGGCGGGAAAAGGGCTGGCTTTGCTGAAAGAAAAACAAGGCGAACTGTCCGAATTGACGGTGTCGGATCTCCATTCCGAAAAAATCATCAACGAAACGGTTTTGAACAATATCGTGCGCTCGAAAATCTTTGCCGCGCGTTCGGCGACGTTTGCCAACGTGCGCATCGGCGCCGAATTTTTTGAAGCCATCAAAGAACAGTCTTTGAACGGATTGGCGTTTTCTTCAGCGTTGATTAACACGCGGCTTTACACGTCGGAACAGGCGGTTTACGCCGAAATGCTGTCTTATTCGGCGCGCGTTCTGAATTCCGAACTGGTGGAGGGGGCGCGCTTGGAAGGGGCTAAAGACAAAAAAGACCAAAAGCCGACAATGGGCCAAATTCGCAAGAATGCGGAAGAATTGAAAGCTAAAAAAGAAAAACTTGCCAAGGAAATGAAAAAATAAATGGCTGCAAACCCTTCGCAATCGACGTACAGCGCACTGACGAACAGGCCTGCCCCGAAAACGGTGGATTCGTCCGATACGACGTCGTATGTGGCGGGGGGGAGGATTTCCGATTCTCTGACGGAACATAAACGGCAGTTTTGCGGCTGGAAAAATGATCCCGACGCTCAACTGGTTGTGCGGGCTTTGGAAACGGGCGAAAGCGCGAAGTTCGACGGCGCGGATTTTACGGACGTCGATTTTTCGGGCGCAAAGCTGACGGGGGTCAATTTTAAAAACGCCGATTTGAAAAACGCCAATCTGGCGGGCGCGGATTTGCGCAACGCCGATTTGTCGGGCGCGGATTTGCGCGGCGTCAATTTGGAAGAAGCCAATCTGGAAGGGGCTAACCTTGAGGGCGCAAAGCTGGACGGCGCGTATTTGAAAAACGCCGTCATAGCAGGGGCGAAGCTGTCCAAACAGGCTTTGAACGAACTGGAAAAAATGCAGCAGCTTCAGCGCGAAGCCGAAGAGGGGCTGTTGGATTTGCGCAAAGTCAATCTGCGTTATTTGGATTTGCGCCGTTTGGATTTGCGCGGCGTCGATTTGACGGGGGTTGATTTGTCGGGGGTTAATCTGGTCGGTGTGAACTTGACAGGGGTTAAAATCGACCCGATGTATTTGGACGGCACTTATGCTTTCAAACAAGGGGCGAACCGCAAGGTCGAAATTCAAAAGGGCAACACGGCGGGGCTGGATTTGACAACGGCGAACCAGATAAAAGCGTCTTTGACGGATTTGGAGATTTTGCGCCAGAAACGGCTGGCGGGACAGCGGACGGAAGAGCAGGCGGTGGCGGAAATGGCGCGCATAACGGAAGAACAGCGCGCCAAGGACGAACAGCTTCCTGCGGTGGAACAGAGCCGTCCCGTTGAGCAGCCGCGTTTTACCGAACAACCTTTACCGGTGAAACAAGAGCAGGCGGATTTTGCAGAACCCGACGCGCAGGAAAACTCTTCAACCCTTTCCAAAGAATTGGAGTTGCTGCGGTCGCGCCGTTTAAATCAAGCGTCCACCGAAGAAATGAAAGCGCGTTTGCAGGACGTTGTGTTGGAAAAACGTCCCAAATTGAAAAGCGGGGCGCAATCGCTGGTAACCCGCCGTCCCCGCCGCAAGGAAGAACTGCCGCCCAGTAAATACGATTTTCCGATTCTGTATCCCGTTGACGAGGATGAAAAGCCCAAAAAAGCGCAAAAATCCGCTGTGCGTGAAATGTCCGAAGCCGTTGTCGAACAGGTTAAAACGGTTGTCGGCAAACTGATTCCCGTCCGCCGCGTGCGCGTCAAACGCCAGCGCCAAAAACAACGGAGCTGAGCCGATGGATAAATACGCCAATTTCCCGACCCGAAAAGACGGATCCTACGCCGAACATTACCAAGCCGTCGATTATGTATGGAAAGGCGTCTTGATTTCCTTTGCCGTGTCGCTGCTGCTGTCTTTGTTCGCATATCCGCTGGGATATCTGGCGTCGTACGGCTTTTCGGATGCCGCATGGGCAAAGGTCAAAGCTTTTTACGCTTATTTGAAATCACACCCGTTTTATTTGGTTAAATCGTATTGCGGCTGGATGATTACGTTTGCGAAAGCTCCCTTTCAAAGCTGGTCGGTCTGGTTGCCCGCTTTGCCGTTTTTCACGTTTATAGCGGGAATTATCATCACGGTTCGCACAAATCCGTATTATTTTGCCAGCCAAGGTATGGGGTCGGGGCGTTTGGCGGATGAAAACGACGTCAAAAAAATGGGATTGTGGAACGGCTTTACATTTGTTTTGGGGCTGTGGAACGAACGGCGGCTGCTGCGGTTGAACAATTACATGTCCGTGCTGGTCGTCGGCGCGCCGGAAACGGGAAAAACGGCGGGGGTCGTTGTTCCCAGCATTTTGGAAAACGATGACAAGTGCATGTTCATCAACGACATGAAAGGCGAGCTGTTTCAACTGACGGGCGGGCATCGCGCGGAATTGGGGCCGGTTTTCAACGTTAATTTTTTCGGCATTGACAAGCCCGACCAAGGTGTTTTTTGGCCGACATGGAATCCGCTAAGCGACAGGGATTTGCCGCCTCCTTCCCCCGGACGGCAGGGGTATATCGGCGGTTTGGCTTATTTTCTGCTGGGGGACGGACCGACGGGGACGGACCCGTACTGGGTCAAGGCGGGGCGCGCCGCTTTGGAAGGCTTTATCAACTATATTTGCGACAAATGCGAACAGGCGCGCGCAAACGACTATTTCCTGCAGCGGCTGTACGAAGACGCCATGGACGAAGAAGACTACGACGTTTTGGAAACGTATTACGACGCCATGGATAAAAGCATTGCCGTCAAGCAGGCGTTGAACCATGTCCGCAAACGGACGATGACGTTTAAAAACTATTTGCCGATCGGCAAATGGGACCCGATTCCCGAAGCTTGGATAGGCCGGCAGGCGAGCTTTCCGCTGATGATGGATATGATTACCAAACGCCAGCTGGACATTTCGGCGGAATTGCGCGCGCGCCGCGATGCGGGCGACCCGATAGCGTTCAAAACCGATATTTGGGCGACTGTTTTGAACGATATTGTCGAAGAAGCGGAATACTTCGGCTACAACCGCCGCGCCATTGTCGAAATCAGCCAAATTCTGGCATTGCCGAAATCTCAGCGGTCGTCCGTGCTGTCCATGGCGTTGTCGGGACTGGCTCCGTTCAAAAACGCCGCCATCCGCATGCGTATGGCTTCCAGCGATTTCGGCAGTATTCAGCAGCGCGGCATCAAAAACCCCGTTACAGGGAAATGGGAGCCTGTTACATTCTATCTGTCCTGTCCGATTGACGGCATGACCAACAAAGTCGCGACGATGTTTATCAACATGTATTCGGGGACTTTGACGATTTTCGGCCCGTCCGAAGGACCGTGCGGGCCTTACCCGTTGTTGTACATTTTGGACGAATACCAGTCCATGTCGACTTTCCACGTCGCGGACGCCATCGGCACGGGGATGAGCAAACAGTTTGCGTTTTTGCTGACGTGTCAGGATTTGTCGCAGCTGTCCGGCGCGTACGGCGGAGAATTGGAAACGATTATCGGCAATACGGGATGCAAAATCTTTATGCGCTGCAACAGCCGTGAAACCGCCGGACGCATGGGCGGATTGATTGAAACAAAAACGGTCGTAACCCATGCGACCGCCCGCGACGAGGGGCTGGGTTCCGGCACAACACCGATGACGCCGTATTTTGTGATGTACAACGAAACGGCGATGCCCGTTTTGGCAACGACGACGATTATGAACATGCCGTTCGGGCGGCAGTATGCCTTGATTCAAAAGCACCATAACCACCCGATAAAGCTGAAAACGCCGCTGTATTTCAAAGACAGGGAAATGGTCAAGCTGACAAAGCTTGCTCCGCCTCCGCCTTTGCCGCCCGCCGTTTACAACCAGCGCAACGAGGAAGACAAGCTGCCCCCGCCCGAAGACATGTCCGTCGAACCCGAATATATGCAAAAGAAAGTCGGCGACGAACAATAGGATGAAAACGATTTTATATCTGTTCAAAAGAATAAAAGTGTGTTATAAACTTTTGAATGATTTTAAATTTATGGAGGGTAAACCGCTATGCAGGCAGTCAAAATCAAAGAAGGCATTTATTGGGTCGGCGTCAAAGATTGGGAGTTGCGCGAATTTCACGGGTATTCGACGGATAAAGGGTCGACATACAACGCTTATTTGATTATGGATGAAAAAATCACGCTGATTGACGGGGTGAAAGCGCCGTTCCGCGACATTTTCCTGTCGCGAATCGCGTCCGTGGTCGATATTGAAAAAATCGACGTCGTAATCTGCAACCATGTTGAAATGGACCATTCGGGGACGCTGCCCGATGTTATGCAAATCGCCAAAAACGCGACGCTGTATTGTCCCGCGGCGGGCGAACGCGGATTGAAAGCGCACTATGACACAACGGGGTGGAACATCAAAAACGTGAAAACGGGCGATACTCTGCCGATTGGCAAACATACGCTGTCGTTTGTAACAATGCCTATGGTTCATTGGCCCGATTCGATGATGACTTACATGGCGGATGAAAAAATCCTGTTTCCGAACGACGCTTTCGGCCAGCATTACGCGTCGGACACGCTGACGGATTCGGATGATTTGGACATCATCATCGACCAAGCCAAAAAATACTACGGCAACATTGTGTGGCCGTACGGCGCCCAAGTGCAAAAGGCGCTGGAAGCGGCGGCGGGGCTGCAGATTGACATGATTTGTCCCAGCCACGGCGTTTGCTGGGTCAAGCACATTCCCGAAATCGTCGCCAAGTATAAAAAATGGTCGGCTTATGAAGCGGATGCCGGCAAAGCCGTTATCGTGTTCGATTCCATGTGGGGATCTACGGAAAAAATGGCGCAGGAAATTGCCGACGCTTGGGAGGAAAAAGGACTGCGCGTAACATTGTGCTGTTTGAAAACGACGAATATTTCCGATGCCGTGAACGCTATGGTCGAAGCCAAATACATCGGCTTCGGATCGCCTGTTTTGAACAACGGCATTATGCCGCCGATGGGGGCGTTTATGACGTACATCAAAGGATTGGCGCCCAAGAACAAAACGGCGTTTGTGTTCGGTTCTTACGGTTGGAAAAAGGACGCTTTGGGTCAAATCGAAGAAACGGTCAAAGCGTTGAATTGGGAAATGCCCGAACCGGCGTTTATGATTAACTGGCGCCCGACAAAGGAAAATCTGACAGCTTTGCATGCGGCGGCGGAAAAAGTCGTCGGCTGAGGCCGAAGCGATGAAAAAAGGGGATGTTTTTCATCCCCTTTTTTGGTTTTATTTTGATGGAGGAGGCGGAACATTCGCGTCCGTTTCGGCGTGGTCGGGGGCAGCTTCCGGTTGCGGGGCGAAACGGCGTCCCCATACTTTGGGGGCGGCGGGCTGTTGCGGTTCGGGAGCGGCTTCCTCTGTAACCGTGCGGGCTTTGAACAGGTTTTCCTGATCTTTGGATTTGTCGTTGTCCAGCGGTTCAAGGTCGTTTGAAACGGCGGATATAAAGTTGTTCAGCCAGTCTTGGATGGGTTTTGCGTAAAATTCGCGCGCATCGCCGCCGTATATGAATGTAACGCCGGGGCAGTTTCCGCCCGACAAAATCAAATCCACGAAATCGTACCCCTTTCTGAACCGCAGCGCCAAACGCGGCGTTACAATGCAGGACGAGATTTTCGTAACGCTCATTTGATAACTTTGCGCGCTCAGCAGCTGTTTTTGAACTTCTTTCAATCCCGTGTCGTTCAGCGAACCGCAGTTGCCCAAATGGGCGTATCCGTTGATGGTCGCACTGCGTTTTTTGGGACTTTTGCGGGCAATGCCGAAACACAGCACTTCGTCGGGTTCGCCGACGATATAGGAAGCGTCTGGGCGGATGCGTTCTTGAATTTCTTTGGCGACAATTTTTTCAAAAGGCAATTCCGCGTCCTGTTTTTGCGCGGATTCTTCCGTAAACGAAGCGGAAGACAGCTCGGATGCGGCCGGCTGGTCGGACGAGGAGGCCGAATCAAAGCTTGAATCGATATCGTAAAACAGTTGCGCGCGGGCGGGAAAGGCCGCGGATAACAGAATTAAAAGCAGAAATTTGTTCATTCCGGATACTCCTTATTCGCAGAAAGCTTTTGAATTTTCGATAAAAACGGCGGGATCGACACGTTTGTCGCGCCACATTGCGACCCAATGCAAATGAGGCCCCGTCGCGCGCCCTGTGCTGCCGATTTCGCCGATTTTTTGTCCTTTTTCGACTTTGTCGCCTGTTTTGACATCCAATTTGCTCAAATGGCTGTAGCTGGTGGTCACATCCTGCCCGTGCGCCAGCAGAACGGTTTTTCCCGTCAGAAACATTTCATCGTAAGCCAATGTCACTTTCGCATCGGCGGGGGCGAAAACGGGCGTTCCCGTCGCGGCGGCGATATCCAAAGCGTTGTGCGGTGTTTTTTCTTCGCCGTTAAGGATTCTTTGCGAACCGTAAACGCTGGAAATCCGTCCTTCGGCGGGCATTTGAAAGCACAAGGACAACGGCATTTTGACTTTTTTGTCGCGGGCTTTGGCGGTGGCGGCAAATTCCTTTTCAATGCGCGCCGATTCTTCGGGCGACGGATTGACTTTGTTTTCGGGCAGGCCGTCAATGCGCTGGATTTTCCATGCGCGGGGCTGGATTTTGAACGTTTTTTCGACGCTTCGTCCGTGCCGTTTTATTGTAAATTTCAAATCGCCCGTGTCGTTGCGGCCGATGCCGACAACAAACCAGCCGTCTTTGCGCGGGGTGATTTTAACGCCGTTGACGGATACGTCCGCTTTGGGCGTGGCGAAAGCGAAGAGCATTTCCCCCTGCCGCGGCTGGCCGTGCAGGTATAAAATCGGGCTTTCCGCGCGTGCGGAAAAACTTGCCAGACAAAGGACGAAAATTAAACGAATCATAACAGCAAAGTTCCTTGTTGCGGGGAATCTTCTTTTTTCTTTTTGGGTTTATGAGGGGTGACGGCAACCGTTCCGTCTGCGAATTTCAACGTCATTTCCGGTTTTTGACGGGCGGCCGCGGCGTGAACGACAGGCTTTCCCGACGCATCCAACACCAAAGCGAAGCCTCTGTCAAGCACGCGTTCGTATGAAAAGCTTTCCAACAGCCGTCCGTTCGTCGTTAATCGCGCCGCGCTGTCGTTCAGCACGGATTTGACCAGATTTTCCAACGGATAAGCGGTTTGCAGCAAGGCCTTTTCGGCATTGGTCAGCAGCAGGTCGGGCGCGGTCAAACGCAGGCGGTCAAGGTCCGCTTTTTTTCTGTCCGCCAGAACGGTTAAAGCGTTGCTCAGCCGTTCCGCCTTGTCGTCCAAACGCTGGGCGTATTCCGCAATCGTCCTGTCGGGCGAAGGCAAACCGCGGCTCAGCCCCGTCAGAACGGTGCGGCGTTCGTCCAGCAGGCGGCAGGCCGCTTTCATCAAGCGGGCTTCGGCTTCCTTTAACAGAGTTTGCAGTTCGGAACGGACGGGAACGGCTTTTTCCGCCGCGCCCGTAGGAGTGGGGGCGCGCAAATCCGCCGCATAGTCAATCAAGGTGGTGTCCGTTTCATGGCCGACGGCCGAAATCAGCGGAATGTCGGATGCCGCCGCCGCGCGGACAACGATTTCTTCGTTAAATGCCCATAAATCTTCCAAAGAACCGCCGCCGCGCGCGACAATCAGCACGTCGGGACGGGGGATATGGCCGCTTGGCGTGTCCAGCCCCTGTTTCGGAATCGCATTAAAGCCTTGAATGCCCGCCGCGACTTGCTGAGCCGCGCCTTCGCCCTGCATCAAAGCCGGCCAAAGCAGCACTTTGCGCGGAAAACGGTCGTTCAAGCGGTGCATGATGTCGCGAATCACCGCGCCCGACGGCGATGTGACAACGCCGATGACTTCGGGCAGAAAAGGGATTTTCTTTTTGCGTTCGGGGGCGAATAATCCTTCGGCGGACAGTTTTTTTCGCCGTTCCTCCAGCAGTTTTAACAGCGCGCCTTCGCCCGCCGCCTCCATGCTGTCGACAATCATTTGATAGTTCGACCGGCCGGGGTAGGTCGTGATTTTTCCCGTACAGACGACTTCCAGTCCGTCCTGCGGCGCAACGGACAATTTTGTCGCCCCGCCGCGCCAGCAAATTCCGTTTAAAACGGCTTCGTCGTCTTTGAGCGAAAAGTACAAATGCCCCGACGACGCTTTTTTCAGTCCCGAAATTTCGCCTTTGACCCGAACAAAGGAAAAGTTCGTTTCGACCAAGCCTTTCAAAGCTTGGGACAGGGCGGAAACGCTGAGCGGTTCGGGTGTTTGCGGCTTGGGAACGGCAGGTTGTTCCGCCAAATCAAGCGTATCGGCAAAAAGCGGACGGTTGGTCATTTGTTTCTGAGTCCCGCAAAGAAATTTTTTAACATTTCGGCCGATTTCCGTTCGCCAAAGCCGCCGTATACTTCGGGTTTGTGCGTGCAGGTCGGCTGAGTGTACAGGCGGCATCCGTGTTCAACGCCGCCGCCTTTGGCGTCGTATGCCCCGAAATAAAGCCGTCTGATTCGTGCAAAGGAAATCGCCGCCGCGCACATCGGACAGGGTTCCAATGTAACATACATATCCAAATCGGGCAAGCGGGGTTCGCCTTTGACGCGGCAAGCTTCGCGCAGCGCCAGAATTTCGGCGTGCGCGGTCGGATCGTTATCCCTTTCCGTGCGGTTGACGGCCGTTGAAACGGTTTGTTTGGCTTGCGAATCGAACACAACGGCGCAGACGGGGATTTCACCCGCTCCGCCAGCTTGTTCGGCTTGAACCAAAGCCGTTTCGACGATGTGATTTAAAAAGCTTTCCATAGCTTTAAAGTGACCCGCGGCTGAACGGAAGTCAAGAAAAACTCTTCACCCGACGGAAACAAACTGGTATACTGCCGCGCTATGGCAATGGATATGATGAACAATGATACGGTTTACAAGCTCGGCGGTTTCAAGGTCGACCGCGAAATCGTGCGCTATATCCGCGAAGCAAGCGATTCCAGCGGGGTCAGTTTTGATTACTTGCTGGCCAAAGCGGGGCACGAAAGCCGCTTTGAAACAAACGCTTCGGCCGCCCGTTCCAGTGCCGAGGGATTGTATCAGTTTACGACGGAAACATGGCTGCAGCAAATGAAGCTGCACGGTGCAAAATACGGGTACGCCAAGCTTGCCGCCAAAATTTACCGCGACGGGCGGGGGCGCTACCGCGTCAAAAGCAATGCGGACAAAGATGAAATTCTGGCTTTGCGCCGCAGTCCGCGTATTTCCGCTCTGCTGGCCGCCGAATTTGCCAAAAGCAACAAAAAAATTCTGGAAGATCAAGTCGGCGCGCGGGTGTCTTCCGCCGATTTGTATTTGGCGCACTTTATGGGGCCCAGCGGAGCGGTTATGCTTTTGCGCGCGGACAAATTCACGCCGCACAAGTTCGCCGCCGATTTGTTTCCGGACGCCGCTCTTGCAAATCCGCCGATTTTTTATAATGAAAAAGGACGCATGCTGACTGTGCGTCAGGTGCGCCGCCGCATCGCCGATATTTTTCAAGACAAAATCGACCGCTTTGCCGTGCTGCCGAAGTCGCTGAAAGTCTGGCTGGACGATTTGCCCAAAGAACGCAAAAACGCGAAATCCGCTGTTGTTGTCGCCGCACCGATTTTGCGGCTGGAGGCAAATGCGGTCGAAGCGGGAACGCCTCCGCCCATGCCGAAAATCATGGAATCCGTTCGTTTGGCAAATATCTTGCCGGGGGAAGGGGTTAATCTGGACGATGACGCCGTTATGAACGAACTGAGGCTGAAAGCGCTGTCCGCGCTATCCGGAAAATCGGATGCCGTATCGGCGGATTTTATGCCCGTTCAAAAAACCGGCTATGACGCGTCCGGCATGACGGCGTTGGAGGCGGACGGCGAAGCGAAAACGGATGTTGCTTACAACGCCCTTGCGGCAACATGGTTTGAATCGGACGATTATCCCGTGACGGCATCTTTGCCGACAGCGGTAACGGTGGAAAAGGAACTGTAGATGACTGACGAAAAAAAGGAAAGAATTGCAAAAGTCGTGGCTCGCGCGGGGATTTGTTCGCGCCGCGATGCCGAACGCTATATCGAACAGGGGCGCATTGCCGTCAACGGAAAAGTGTTGACTTCACCCGCCGTAACGGTCGGAGAGGCGGATAAAATCACCGTGGACGGAAAGCCTTTGCCCGCGGCGGAAAAAACGCGTGTGTGGAGATACCACAAACCCGTCGGGCTGGTTACGACTTACCGCGATGAAAAAGGGCGGCAAACGGTTTTCGACAATTTGCCCGACGACATGCCGCGCGTTGTTTCGGTGGGGCGGCTGGACTTGAATTCGGAAGGACTGCTGCTGTTGACGAACGACGGCGCTTTCGCCCGCGCTTTGGAACTGCCGTCAACGGGCTGGCTGCGCCGCTACCGCGTGCGGATTCACGGAGAAATGACGCCCGACATGATTGAAAAACTGGCAAAAGGCGTTGTTGTCGAAGGTGTTAAATATGCCCCTGTCGAAGTCGCCGTTGACAAACAGCAGGGATCAAACATGTGGCTGACCGTCGCGTTGAAAGAAGGCAAAAACCGCGAAATCCGCCGTTTGATGGAATCTTTCGGGCTGCAAGTGACGCGTTTAATCCGCACGGCGTACGGACCGTTCCAGTTGGGAAGTCTGGCTGTTGGCGCGGTTGAGGAAATCCGCGGAAAAATCCTGCAGGACCAAGTCGGCGCGTTAACGGGATACCGTGTCGAAAAACATACGCACAACGCCAAACAGGCATAAAAAGAGGGGGCTTTTTTCAAAGCCCCCTTTAAGTTTCAGGAGAAAAGAAATTTTACCGTCCCAAATCACGGGATTGGGCAATCTGTTGAAAGCCGATTTTGGTTTTCGGTTTGGACGGCTGAGCGGCGGGTTCGTTTTCACGGCCGAAACCGACAGCGGTTTCCTTGCCCGACGGACCGTTGTCAATCGTTTCGTTTTCGCGCCCGAATCCGATAGCGCGGCGTTTGCCCAAAGTTTCCAGCAAAATCGATTCGGCGGAACGTTCAATCGTTTCGTTTTCGCGCCCGAATCCGATAGCGCGGCGTTTGTTGTCGCTGATTTCAGCCTGCGCGCCGCTGGGCATCAATTCGCACGAACCGTTTTCGCAAAATTCTTTCAATGATTTAACCATAGGAAATCCCCTTTGGAAATAAGCTTCGTTGACAAAATTACTTTTTTTTGTCATTTTTGTCAATAGAAATTTACGGGAGTTTTGAAAATGAGAATTGTCGGCGGAAACTATCGCGGAAAACTGCTGGTTGCCCCGGAAGGGGATACGACCCGTCCCACATCGGACAGGGCGCGGGAATCCGTTTTTAACATTATCGACAGCCGCTTAATCAAATCCGGACGGCGTTGGGGCGATTTGTCTGTTTTCGACGCTTTCGCGGGAACGGGCGCGCTTGGAATCGAAGCCGTTTCGCGCGGGGCGCGCACTTTGTTTGCCGCAGAACGGGACAAGGCGGCGCAACAATGCTGGTATAAAAATACGCAAGGGTTGAAGAGCGTTTCACTGTCTTTGTACGGCGATATGCTGAACCTGCCAAAAGCCCGTCAAAGCGTTGATTTGGTTTTGATGGATCCTCCTTACAAAAAGGGGCTGACCATTCCCGCTTTGACTGAATTGGAACAAAAAGGCTGGCTGACGCCGGACACTTTGTGCGTGGTGGAAGTGGAAAAATCCGAAAACAACGTTTTGCCCGATGATTTTGAAACACTGGACGAACGCGTTTACGGTAAAGCCAAAATCATTCTGACTGTATTAAGAAAATAAAAAAAACTTGCCCCAAAAAAAACACCCCGCCGATGAAGCGGGGTGTTTTGTGTCGCAAGGACAGATTATTTACGAACCGGTGTGTCGGTCATGATTGCCGTCTGGCAAGTATGCAGCCCGTCAACCAAGTATTTGATGTCCCAACCTTTGGTGCAACCGTAACCGCCGGCTTTGGGGTACTTGGTGCAGACGCGTTCTTTACCGCCCAGTTTGTCGCCGGAACGCAACTCGCCGAACCCCTTGCCGCACGCCTTTTCACATTCGCCGCCGTCGCCTTTGCTGGGCGAACCCGTGCAGCCGGTGGATTTCTGAATAGCGGTCTGGCAGGTGTAAACCGTGCCGTTGACCAAGTAGTCAATGTTCCAACCCGTCGTGCAGTCATAACCGCAGGACAGCGGGTATCTGGTGCAGACGCGTTCCTTGCCTTTCAGTTTTGCGCCCGGACGGTCGTAGTAGAATCCGTCGTTTCCGCAAATGCGGCGGCAATCGGCGTCTTTGTCTTCCGCCTGTTCCGTCTGAATGGCGGTTTGGCAGGTGTAGACGGTGCCGTCAACCAAATATCTGATGTCCCACCCCGTGGTGCAGCTGTAGCCGCAGGAAGCGGGATATCTGGTGCAGACGCGTTCCTTGCCATCCAGTTTTGCGCCCGGACGGTCGTAATAGAACTCGTTGTTTCCGCAGATGCGGCGACATTCGGCGTCAAAATCGTTTTTAACGCATTTGCCGTTGACCAGCGTATATCCTTCTTCGCAATCTGTCGAAACGGGATCGGGATCGTCGGGCGAAGAGGTGCAGGCTGTCGCGCCTTCGGGGCATTTTTCGCAAGCACCCGTGGTGTAGTTCAGCGTTTCGCCTTTCGCACATTCTTTCAGTTCGCAGCCCGATTTGTCTTTGCGCAGATTGTACGCAATATTGCAGGTGTCGCAGCTGTTCGCGGACGAGCAGGAGGTGCAGCCCTTCATGGCACTGTCGCAATCGTTGCATTTATGGTTGGCAATGTATTGCGAGCCGGAGCAATTCAGCACCGAACAGGAAGCGGTCGTTTTGCCGGCGTTCGTGCAATACTGGTTGTAAGCGCAATCATTGTCGGAGTTGCATGCGACGCATTGACCCTTGCCGTTGGAAATTTTGCCGTCGGGGCAATCGCATTTTTCACCCGCGGGACACATTTCACATTGATATTTGTCGCCTTTTTTCAAGCATTTCCAAGCGGAACCGCATGAAGTCGCCGTGCAGGCGCAGTACGACGTGCGGGTGTCGCCTTCGATAGCGCAAACCGGTGTTGTTTTCATTGTGGCGCAGTTTTCGCGTTTCGGATAGGTCATGCTTTTTTCGCACAGGTTTTTGCAGATTTTCGCTGTGGTGCAGTATTCGTTGGGATCGCAATCCGCGGAAGTATCGCATTTTCCCGGAATTTCATTGCCGGAATCGTCAACCGCGCGCTTTCTGGCCTTGTACGGGACGATTGACCCAGCGTCGGGGCCGCCGTCGTCATAGGCGTCAATCAATTTCATGGCGCGGGCGACCTGAAACGATTCGGAATCATTCAAAACCGAAGCGTTCGCAGACGTGCTACACAGCAGTACTGCGCCAATCAAAGGGAGGAAAAAGATCTTTTTCATTTCTGTCGACCTTTCATAAAGTTTGCTCTGGCTTATAATTTAGCACGTTTTTTCAAGACGGAAAAGACGGAAATATATTGTTCACGGAAAATTCACGAGTATATCAGCCGTCGCCTTCGCCGTTCGTTCCTTCCGCCAAATCGGCAACCGTGTTCAATACTTCGATAAGCGCGGCGAATTTGAGGATTCTGTCTTCCGCCAGAGCGGCTGCCGTTTCGTCGTCGGATTCCGCCAAAGGCTTCAGCGCCATGATGTTGTCCAAACAGAAATCGCCCAGTTCATCCAGCGTGTCCATGACCATAACGCGCTTTTCGGCGCTTTTTTCCGATTTGGACTGCTTTTTTTCTTCTTTCTTCTTTTCCTTTTTAGACATGAAAGCCTCCTTATTTTTCCAGATTGTCGCGGATGTAGCGGTCAAGCAGCTGAACGCCGAAACCCGATCCGCCTTTCGGACACATCAAGGTCGCCTTTTGCTGCAGGGCGACGCCAGCAATGTCCAAATGCGCCCATTTGACATCGGGCAAAACAAAGCGTTTCAAGAACGCCGCCGCCGTGCATGCGCCGCCTTCGCGTCCGACCGTCGACGTGTTGCGGATGTCGGCAATGTCGGAAACGATTTGTTCGTCATAGCTGTCGTCAACAGGCATGGGCCACAGTTTTTCACCGCTTTCGTTCGCGGCGGCGACCAAGCTTTTTTCAAGCGTTTCATCGTTTGCAAACAGCCCCGCGAACTCTGTTCCCAAAGCCACGACAATCGCGCCCGTCAAGGTCGCCAAGTCAATCAAAACGGGGGCTTTGAATCGTTCCTGCGCGTACCACAGCGCGTCGCCCAGAACCAAGCGTCCTTCGGCATCGGTGTTGACGACTTCGACGGTGATGCCTTTCAGCGATTTGACAATGTCGCCGGGTTTTTGCGCTTTTGCGGACGGGATGTTTTCAACCATCGCCATTACGCCGGCAACGTTGACTTTCGCCTTGCGCATGGCAAGCGCCTGCAGGGTTCCCAAAACGGTCGCCGCGCCGGCAAGGTCTTCTTTCATATCTTCCATGCCTTTGGCGGGCTTCAGGCTCAAACCGCCCGAATCGAAGCAAACGCCTTTGCCGACCAAAACGGCGTGGGTGGTCTTGTCTTCGGGTTTGCCGCGCCATTGAACGACCACCATGCGCGGCGGGTTGATTGACCCCTGCGCCACGCCCAGCATCATATTGAATCCTTTGTCGCGCAGCTGCTTTTCATTGTAAATTTCGGTTTGAAGCCCGTATTTTTGCAGTTCATCCGCGCGTTTGGCAAACGCTTCGGGCGTCATGACGTTGGCGGGTTCGTTGACCAGATCGCGCGCCGTGTGGATGCCCTTTGCCAAAGCGAAATAAGCGTCATACTGATTTTGCGCCGTTTGCGCCTGTTCGGTCAGAATGAAAAACTCTTTGACCGTAACAGGCTTTTTGATTTCCGTTTTGTACTTTGTAAAGCGGTAGGAGGCGATTTTCGCACCGAATCCGACGGGCGCGGGGGGCAAATCGTCAACGGCGAACGCGACGGCGGATTCGCCTTCGGTCAAAACGGCGTTCGCGGCGTAAGCGCCGATTTTTTTCGCCGCCAAATCGCTCAGCTGTTCCTTTTTGCCCAAGCCGACGCACAGCAGCCGTTTGACGGGCAGGTTGTTCAGCGCGGTGAAGCAGTACGTTTCGCCGAATTTGCCGTAAAAGCCGTTGCGTTTCAGCGAACGGGTGACGCCGCCGTTCATGACGGCGTCGATTTTCTTGGCTGTCTTGGACAGCGTGATGTTTTCGTAAACGCCGACAATCAGAATGCCGTCGCTGGAAATTTCGGTCTTTTTAAAAAGAATATCCATTTTTTCAACCTGTTGTTATCAAAGAATCTTCCCTCTAGCATACACGCCCGCGCCCGATGAAAGCAAGCACAACAAAGTTTTGTTTTGCAAATTAGAACGGTTTTGGCGTAAAAGACGTGCAAAGCCTGTCTTTTTTTGATACAACGTTTTTATCTTCGGAGGAGGAAAATGACGACGGAACTGCAAATCAGAATGCCCGACGCGCCCAAAAAAGGACTGGTTTTCGCTTTGCTGCTGGACGGGCAGGGCGGCGCAACCCCCTTGACCATGGACGAAGTCGAACAATGGAAAGAGGAAGACGGCTTTTTATGGCTGCATTTCGATTCGTCGGCGCAGGAAACAAAAGACTACATGCTGGAAAAAAGCGGTATTCAGTCTTTGGTGCTGGATTCCCTGCTTGACGACGAGGAAGACCGCCCCCGCTGCATGTCGTTCGGCGACAATCTGATGCTGTTTTTGCGCGCCATCAACCTGAACGTCGGCGAAGAGCCCGACGATATGATTTCCCTGCGCATGTGGGAGGAAAAGAAACGTCTGATTACCCTGCGCGAAGACCCGATGGGCTTTATGTGGGAAATCAAACAGCATTTGGCCATCGGGGCGGGGCCGCGCGACGCGGGCGAAATGCTGGACGAGATTTGTTCCCTGACGCTGGACAAGATTGTCGAGGCCGTGTCCGATATCGAAAACTACATTGACCGCGCCGAGGATGAAATTCTGGATGAAATCGAGGACGAAGAACTGATGCCCCGCCTGTCCGAAATCCGACGCAATCTGACCGAGATGCGGCGTTATCTGGCGCCCCAGCGCGACGCTATGGAGGGTGTGTCCCGCCAAATGCTGTCGTGGATGAGCGGCAAGGACCGATTCTTTTTGCACGAAAACGCCAACCGCATGCTGAGAATTATCGAAGACATCGACAGTTTGCGCGAACGCGCGATGATTAACATTGACGAACTGGCGAACAAAGTCCGCGAACAGACGCAGCAAAATATGAACACGCTGTCCGTTTTGGCGGCGATTTTCATTCCGCTGAACTTTGTAACGGGGCTGTTCGGCATGAACGTCGGCGGGATTCCGGGGCAGAATATGGCGGGCTTTACGTTCGCGGTCGTGTCGCTGATTACGGTCGGCTTTATTCTGGCGCTGATATTTAAACGCTTGAAATGGTATTGAAATGAAAGCTTTGATTAAACAAGTGGATGATGCAAGCGCGGCTTTGGCGGCGGAATTGCTGGACAGGGGCGAATTGGTCGCTTTCCCGACCGAAACGGTGTACGGATTGGGCGCGGACGCGGCGAACGATTTGGCTGTCGCATCGATTTTTGAAACCAAAGGCCGCCCGCAGTTCAACCCTTTGATTGCGCATATCGCCGATTTGGCGTGGATTGAAAGATTCGCCGTGATGACGCCCGTTGCAAAAAAACTGGCGGAAAACTTTTTGCCGGGACCGCTGACCATGGTGATGAAGCGGTCGGAAAACTGTCCGATTTCGCACTTGGTTTGCGCGGGGCTGGACACGGTCGGCGTGCGCTTTCCCGTTCATGCGGGCGCGCAAAAGATGCTCAAAGCGTTCGGCCGTCCCGTCGCCGCCCCCAGCGCGAACATTTCGGGGACGGTCAGCCCGACGACGGCGGAACACGTCGCGCAGGGCTTGGGCGACAAAATCCCATTGATTTTGGACGGCGGGGCGTGCGCCGTCGGGGTGGAATCGACGATTGTCGACGTAACGACGGATTCTCCCGCCTTGCTGCGCGCTGGCGGAGTTGCCGTCGAGGATATAGAGGGCGTTTTGAAAAAGCCCTTGCGCCGTCCCGAAGCCGATCCGAACGCGCCGCGGTCGCCGGGGCAAATGCTGTCGCATTACGCGCCGCGTCTGCCCGTTCGATTGAACGCTGAAAGGCCCGAAGCGGGCGAGGCGTTTTTGGCTTTCGGCGCGGCGGAAAACGCGACGCTGAACCTTAGCCCGTCGGGGGATTTGAGGGAAGCGGCGGCGCATTTGTTTGCCTATATGCGGTTGCTGGACGATAAAAAGTATACGGGCATCGCCGTGATGCCGATACCGACGAGGGGGCTGGGACTGGCGATTAACGACAGGTTGAAACGCGCCGCCTATCCGCATTGAAAAATATGACTTTCGGCATAGGATATATCCGATAAAGCCTAGGGTTTATGCGGTTTTCCAGTCTTGTTGTCCGCGGCCTTTTTTGAAAAACTATAAGGTATAGAACATAGTTTTTTCATAGGAGGCTATCATGACAATGAAACAGGGAACACACGAATCCGGCCGTTCAATGATTGAAATGTTGGGCGTTCTGGCAATTATCGGTGTTTTGTCCGTCGGCGGTATCGCAGGGTATTCGCAGGCAATGTCCAAATTCAAAGTGTCCAAAACGACCGACCAGGTTCAAACCATGGTGACGAATATCCGCACGCTGTTTACGGGGCAGCGCACCTATAAAGGTTTGACGGGCGCGAACGCTTACACAATGGGCATTCTGACGGATGAAACGTGGGACGGAACCAATGCGTCCAACGCTTACGGCGGAAGCATTTTGTTCGGCACCCCGAATAACCAAAAATATTTCTCGATTACCTACAACGGTTTGTCGCAGGATGCCTGCACGCGTTTGGTAATGGCCGACTGGGGCGATTCTTCGTCGGGTTTAATCGGCATCATCGCTCAATCCACGGCGCAGAACGCGCCCGCCGATTCGACGACGTCTTGGACGGCGGCCGAAGGCAAAAGCGGCAAGGGCACGTTCTTGACGTCCTCCAAAACCGAAGCCACGGCCATTCCCGTTATCCTGACCAGCGCGGTCGGCGCGTGCGCCAACGGTGTTGATAACCAGGCTTCCGTTACTTGGATTTATCGTTAACCGATTGGGATTTTTACGGAAAAGGGGCGGTTTCGCCCCTTTTTTGTGTTACAGGCGCAAGAATCTTGATACCCGTGCGGGGAAGGACTATACTGACAAAAATGAATGGGAGGATTCATGACGGACGAAGAAGCAAAAATAAATGAAAAAATCAAACGGTTGAACCGTGTGTCGGGACAAATCGAAGGCATTAAGAAAATGGTCGCGGACAACCGCGGCAATACGGAAATTTTAATGCAGCTGCGAGCCGTGCGCGCCGCCGTCAAGGGAATGGAAATTTCATTGCTGACGGATTTATTAAGGGATAAAGCGTTGCGGATGACAAGCATTTCCGCCCAAAAACGCACCGAGCAGGTCGAAGAAATGGTTACGCTGATGCGCCGCTACGGGGAGTAAGCGAATTCCATAAATTGAACGTCGCGTAACTGCCGAACGGGCGGCAGCACTCCGCAAGTGCTTTGATGTCCTTGGGCGGCAAAGGCGACAAGGCTTTTTTGACGCCGTAATCCGAATACAGAAAAGCGTCGGGCGCGCGCATAACGCGAATGGCTAAATAATTCGCCGTCCACGGTCCGACCCCCGGCAGGGCAAGCAGTTTCGGCAGCTCCGTTTCGGGGCTGGCGTCCGGCGACAGGTCGAGCGTATGATCCGTCAGCCCTTTTGCAATCGCCGAAACCGCTCTGGCGCGGGCCGGCATGATTCCCAAATCTGTCAGATTTTGTTCCGGCAAAGCGGCGATTTTTTCGGGGCGGGGAAACGCCGTTTCCGTTTGTTCCGTTTCCCCCAGCGCGTTGATAAAGCGCGCTGTCAGCGTTTGGGCGGCTTTGACGGTTATTTGCTGTCCCAAAACGGTTCTGACGGCGGTTTCAAAAGCGTCGAAACAGCCGACGGAGCGTGTGCCGGCGACGCACAAATCGGGTCGGAATTCATTTAAAAACTTCAGTTTTTCAAAAACGGCGTCGGGATTGCAGTCAACATCGAACATCAAACGCAGGCGTTTTAAAATATCGGGAAAAACGGGGGCGAGGGATGACGCCGCCGCAACCGTCAAAGCGTTGTGTTTGGGGGTGTTTTCAACCCGAATTTTCCCATGCGCGCCGTTCAAAAAGACGCATCTGGAATAAACGCCGTTTTCGACGTTTTCGATGTTCGGCAGGGCGCGCGACGCCAAAAAACGCAACACGCTTTCCCATTGATAAGGCGGACGATAGGGCAATTCGACTGAAATCATGGCAAACTCCTGTTGACCGGAAAGCATACCTTTTCCGCCGTTGTTTTGCAAATCCGGAATCGCAGCGGGGGCTTTACAAATATCTGATAATCCGCTATCATTTTTTCCAGATGCGCGGTTTTGCGTATCCAGTGCCCGAAAACAGGGTGCGGAGCCGTGAGAAGCTCTTGATAAAACAGACGGCGTTTGATATGACGCCGACAGTCCGTTATGCCTATGGTGTAACGGAAATATATCCCCGACTTTTATGTTACGGTCGGGGTGGTTTTGACGTATGTTCAGACTTTTTGCCCGACGGGTGAAAAGTTAAAGGTCAAGGCGATCATTCTCTGTTTTATGATTTCTCAACGCCCCGACCGCCTGTTTGGCGGCTTGAGAAATTGAAAACAGTCAAAGCGTTTTTTGCTTTTCCTTTTTATTTGCTGTGCGCCTGTGCCTGCTTTGTTGTGTTTGTTGCGGGCTTGCCTGTTTATTTGGTTCTTCATGCCTCGAAAAATCCGGAGGATGAAGAATGAACGATGTTTTTCCGTCGTCCGAAACGTACGACTTGGATCCGCGCGATTTGGCGGGTTTGCCCGACGCGGAAACAATGCCGGTTAAATTTGATGCTTCCGTCGTTGTTTTGCTGGGCGACGAACGCAAAGGGGTAAGCGATGCTTTGCTGAAAGGGCGGTCCGCCGTCGAAACGGCCGTTGCCCGAAAAACTCCGTTCATTCCGGTTCAAATCGCTTTTCGACGCCGAACGGCTTGGTTTGACGTCTTGTCGCCGTTTTGCAAAGCTTTCCGGCGCCGTTTCATTTCTTACGGCACACACACGTATCACATCAACCCGCGCGAAATCCGCCGAAAACGGCTGGAACGAAACATTCGCACACCCGAAAACGCGTTCAGCTGGAAAAAATTCCGTTGGACGCCCGAGCAAAGACGGCAGCGGTTGAATGAATTGCGCGCCTCTGTTGCCGAAAACGGATTTGACGACAGGTATCCTTTGGCAATCTGCTTGTGCCGTTCGTTCGGCATCAAAGATATTTTGCACGAAGGCCATCACCGCATGTTGGTCTGTCTGTCGCTGGATGTTACGCGCGCCGCCGTCAAGTTTTGCGCCGCTTCGCATGCGCCACATTTTTTGACGCCGCTGCTCAAGCCTTTGTGCGCCGCCGTTCAATTCTTTAAAAAACGAAACTTCCGCAAAGCGGAACAAGAAAACGAAAATTACCGTTAAGGAAAAAATCATGCCGAAAATATCCGTCCTGCTGCCCGTTTACAACACGTCCGAACCGTATCTGCGCGAATGTATCGAAAGTATTTTAAATCAATCGTTCGCAGACTTTGAATTGCTGGTCGTCAATGACGCCTCCACTGATGAAAATGTGGAAAAAGTTGTATTATCGTATGCGGATGCGCGGCTGATTTATGAAAAAAACACCGTTAATCTGGGAATTTCGGAAACCCGCAATCGTTTGATTGACAAAGCGCGCGGCAAGTATTTGGCTGTGATGGACCATGACGACGTGTCTTTGCCGAAGCGGTTTGAATACGAAGCCGCGTATCTGGACGCTCATCCCGACGTCGGCGTCGTGTCGTGCCAAGTGCTGCAGTTTCCGCGGTCGGCGCGTCTGCGGCATCCCGAAAACGATAAGGAAATCAAGCTGGCGTTTATGCGCAGCTGCGCAATCGTTCATCCCGCATGCATGATTCGCAAATCGGTATTGACCGATAACAAAATCCGATATGAAAAAGAATTCTCTCCTGCTGAAGATTATGCGCTTTTCGCCCGTTTGCTGACAAAAACAAAGTTTCACAATTTGCCCGAGGTTTTGTTCCGATACCGCGTTCATGCGAGCAACACGTCCAAAACGCAGGCGGATAAAATGGAGTGGGCGACATATGCGGTGCAATCGCTTTTAAAAATCGAAAATCCAGTTTTGTACAGCGAGTTTCTGTTATGTGCGGAGCGGGTGAAACGTGTGCGCCTGTTCGGCTTTGTCCCGTTCGTGAAAAGTGTTTCCCGTGGAGGCAAAACAAGAATCTATCTGTTTGAAAAGATTTTGATTTTAAGCATTAAATCCACCGTCAAATATTCTGAAAAGGCAACGCAATGAAAATATCCTGTTTTCAAAACGCCATAGACCGTTTGCGCGGCAAAAAAAAGCTGAAAATTTATCCGCCGTACTACAATGAACGGATTCCTTTAAAGGCGGAATATCCCGATGTTTACAATGCCGCAGGACGGAAAATGGAGATGTTTTTCCTGCGCGACAGGCACTTTTCAACGGCGCCGTACGGCACTTTCCCGACCCGTTTTTTGAGGGACAGGTTCAATTACGGGCTTGATACGCATTTTTATACGGGAAAATCCGCGTGCGAAACAATGGGAACGCCAAAACGGCAATACGCGTGGCTGTTGGAACCGCGCATCAAACAGCCGCAGGATTACGAACGGTTTGAAAAAGACAAAGCTTTGGCTGAAAAATTCGACTGTGTGCTGACTTATGACGAACGGCTTCTTGACAGGCTGGACAACGCCTTCTTTTTCCCCGGATGCGCTTTCAGCTGGGTGTCGGAAAGCGACGCGGATATTTGGCAGCGGAAATCAAAAAACGTGTCGATTTTATCGTCGCGCAAAAAAATGTGCCCGCTGCATTGTTTGCGTATCGCTTTGGCGCAGAAGTGCAAGCGCGAAGGATTGGCGGACACGTTCGGCACTTTTGACGGCGGAAAGCCCGTTTCCATGGCGGAAGTGCTGATTCCTTACCGTTACACCGTTGCCGTTGAAAACCAGATATCGGATTATTTTTATACGGAAAGGCTGATTTCCGCTTTTATGACGATGACGGTTCCGATTTACATCGGCGCGCGCAAAATCGGGCAGGCTTTCAATACCGACGGCATTATTCAAATTTCACCCGACGACGCCGAACACATTGAAACCGTTTTGAAACGATGCGGCGAACGGGATTATTTGTCGCGGCTGGACGCTTTGCACGAAAACCGCAAAAAAGCGATGTCGTATATGAACCTGCACGATTTGCTGTACGACTGTTTGTTTGTCAATCCCGCCGAACGCACGCTGTTTACAGGATTTGAAAAGGTTTTCGGACAATGAGGATTTCAGTCGTCATTCCCGTGTTCAACGGCGAAAAGCATATCGAAAGCTGCTTGAAAAGCGTTCGGGCGCAAACGTTTCCGGACTTTGAATGTTTGTGCGTCGACAACGGTTCGACCGATAAAACCGCGCAAATCGTTTCGGAATTCGCAGCGCGGGACGCGCGTTTCAAGCTTATCTTTTCCGATCACGCGGGCAAGCAGGCGGGGGCGCGCAACAAAGGATTGGAACAGGCTCAAGGTGATTTGATTACTTACGTCGATGCTGACGATTTCATTCACCCGCGCATGCTGGAAATCCTGCTGTCCGTCATGGAACGGGAAAGCGCCGATGCCGTCGGCTGCGCTTTTAAAAAGGAATACACGCCTTACAGCGGAGTTTTCAAGGCGGTCAAGCCGTTTAAAACAACGGTGTACAATGACCCGTTTGCCGCGTTTTTAACTAAAAGGGCGGTGGCCGTATCCGCCTGCACCCGTTTGTTCAAACGGGAATGTCTGAAAAACATTCGCTTTATGGAAGGCATCTTTTTTGAAGACGTGCCGTGGGCTTTCGCGCTGTTTTCGGAAATCGGGCGGTATGTGCAGATTTCCGCTCCGCTTTATTATTACTACATCAATCCCGCGTCGACGATGCGGTCGGACTGGTCGGACGAAAAAACGCGCAGTTACATCGAGGTCATTCGCGCCGTCGCCGCTTACACCAAAGCCAACCGTTCCGCCGACTGGAAGCGTGTTCAAAAATTGGTTTTAAACAAACGAGTAAAAATGATTGTGAAGCGTTTGAAAAAAACGCCTGCGGACAAAAGGGCCGAAGCTGTCGATTACGCCCGCCGCGAAATCGGCAAATTGTACGACGAAGGCATTGTGTCCTATGCGGGGCTGAAGCCGTGGCACCGTTTTTTCGTGTGGAAACTGCTGAGGAAACGAAAAAATTAAATCAAACGATTGATTTTTGAAAAAGCATCTGCTATAAAGCCCGTCATAGAAAGGAATGAAGCGATGAAAAAATTCAAATCTGTGACGTGCTGGATTGTGATGCGGGTTTTGTTTCGTGCTTTGCAGGTGCTGGCGAAAACCGACAGCCGATTGAAAGCGGGGATTAAAGCTTATCCGAACCGCTATGTTTTCCGTTTGCGCGCGGGGCTGGGCGAAAACGCGCCTGTTTTGTCGTTCAAGGTCAAAAACAACGGCTTTGCTTTGGCGAAAAATTCCGCCAAAGCCGATATGGACATTACAATCAAAAGCGTTGAAGACGCTTTCGCTTTGTTCACGGGGCAGGTCGGCATCGCGCGGGCGTATGCGGAACACCGTTTCTTTTTAAAGGGCAATCCGTACGAATCCATGGGGCTGGTGCGCGCTTTGGAAATAGCGGAATCCTATCTGTTTCCGCCGTTCATCGCGGACAAGCTGGACGTGCCGAACCGCGAATACAATCCGCTGAAACTGTTTGCGCTGATGTGCGTGAAGGTGTGAAATGGGATACTTTGAATTCGTTATGCGCACAAAGCTGTGTTCGGGCGAAAACGCGTTGGAACATCTGCCTTACGAACTGTCGCGGCTGAAAGTCGAAAAGCCGCTGATTATCACGGACAAAACCCTTGAAAAACTGGGGATGCTGAAGCTGTTGACGGATGCTTTGGGAAATATGCGGCACGCGCTTTTCACCGACGTTCCCCCCGACAGCGATTTAAGAAAAGCCGAAAACGCGGCGGCGCTTTACCGCAGTGAAAAATGCGACGGCGTCATCGCTTTGGGCGGCGGCAGCGTGATTGACACAGCCAAGGGCGCGGTTGCTCTGCTGACCCAAAACGCAAGCGAAATCAAAGAAATCATCGGTTGTGAAGAGCTGGCGCGCGGCGAATTCATCCCCTTTGCCGCTTTGCCGACAACGGCGGGAACGGGCAGCGAAGCGACTTCGGTCGCCGTGATTGCCGACGCCGAAAAACAGGTCAAGCTGGAAATCATTTCCGACCAAATGCTGCCGTCGGTTGCCGTTCTTGACCCGCGCTTGACAATCGGACTGCCCCCGCGCGCGACGGCGGCGACGGCGATAGACGCGCTGTGTCATGCGGTCGAGGCGTATTCCTGCCGTCAAAAGAATCCTGTCAGCGACGCGTTCGCTTTCGCGGCGGTCAAGGCGATTTTGTCCGCTTTGCCCGAAGTTGTGAAAAATCCGCAAAACAAAGCGGCGCGGCTGGAGCTTGCCAACGCCAGCTTTATGGCGGGCGTCGCGTTTTCCAACAGCATGGTGGGCGCGGTGCATGCCATCGGGCACGCCGTCGGCGCGGTGTGTCATGTCGCGCACGGTGAAGCGATGGCAATTCTGCTGCCCCGCGTGATGCGGTTCAACCAATGTGCGGAATATCGGGATTTGGCGGCTTTGTTCGACGATCCCGAACCCGTCGTGGCGTTGGAAGTGCTGTTGGAATCCTTGCACAAAAAGACGGGGTTGCCGATAACGCTGTCCCAAACGGGAAAAGTAACGGAAGCGGACTTTGACGCGATTGCGGACAAAGCGCTGAACGACGGCGCGATTTTGTTCAATGTCCGGCCGCTGGAAAAATCGGATATTTTGAAACTGCTGAAGGACGCTTTTTAATGCGGGAAATCATCGACGCGCAAAGACGGTTCTTTGAAACGGGCAAAACGCTGGATGTCAAAGCCAGAATCGAGGCTTTGAAACGGCTGAAAAAAAGTATCAAAGCTTTCGAGCCGCGGATTTTGTCCGCGCTGAAAGCCGATTTGGGCAAAAGCGCGACCGAAGCTTATATGACTGAAGTCGGCATGACGCTGGCGGAACTGAGCTTTATGCTGAAACACACCAAAAAATTCGCCCGCAAGCGCTTTGTCAAAACGCCTTTGGCGCAGTTTTACGCCAAAACGTACGAACTGCGCGTTCCCTACGGCGTCGCTTTGGTGATGAGTCCGTGGAACTATCCCTTTATGCTGACGATGGAACCGCTGATTGATGCGGTTGCGGCGGGCAATACCGTTGTGGTCAAGCCGTCCGCCTATGCCCCCGAAACGGCGCGGGTTTTGGCGGATTTGCTTGCCGGCTGTTTCGCCCCCGAATATGTCGCGGTCGTGCAGGGCGGGCGCGAAGTCAACGCGGATTTGCTGGACAACCGTTTCGACGTGATTTGCTTTACGGGCGGCAAGACGGTCGGTCGGATTGTCATGGAAAAAGCGGCGAAATTCTTGACGCCCGTTTGTCTTGAGCTGGGCGGAAAAAGTCCGTGCTTGGTCGATTCGACGGCGAATTTGAAAGTTGCCGCGCGCCGTATTGTGTTCGGCAAGTTTTTAAACTGCGGGCAAACGTGTGTCGCCCCCGATTACTTGATTGTCGAATCGGAAGTCAAAGACAGGCTTTTAAGCTTGATTGACGCGGAAATCAAACGGCAGTTCGGCGAAAATCCGCTGCAAAATCCCGATTACGGCAAAATCGTAAACCGCAAGCATTTCGACCGCTTGACGGGATTGTGCCCGACGGCTGAAAGCAATCCCGAAACGCTGCAAATCGCGCCGACGGTGATAAAGGACGCGACGCTTGACCACCCCGCGATGGGCGAAGAGATTTTCGGACCTCTGCTGCCCGTTCTGACGGTCGAAAAAATCGCGGAAGCCAAGAAAATCATTGCGCAAAATCCGATGCCTTTGGCGTTTTACCTGTTTTCGTCGGATGCAAAGACGCAAAAGGAGCTGATGACTTCCGTTCAATTCGGCGGCGGGTGCGTCAACGACACGATTATCCACTTGGCGACCAGCGAAGCGGGATTCGGCGGCGTGGGCGAAAGCGGAATCGGCGCGTATCACGGCAAAACGGGTTTTGAAACCTTTACGCACGTCAAAACAATCGTCGATAAAAAAACGTTTTTGGATTTGCCTCTGCGCTATCAGCCCTATGCGTTGTGGAAAGACAAGCTGATTCGGCTGTTTGTGCGCTAAAATCCTTGTCAAACCCTGCTTTTCGTTTTATGTTCCCGAATTGGACGGAAAAACGGGGGATTGTGTCGAATGATTGTGCAGGAACTGAAAAACGACAAAATCGTTTTGTACAATGTGTTCAAGTGGCTGATTTTGGCGACTTTGGCTGGCGTGCTGACGGGCGCGTTCATTCGGCTGTTCCTGTTTTTGCTGGAAAAAGGCATTGATTTTGTAACTTCATTGCCCGATTGGCGGTATGCGCTGATTCCCGTCGGGCTGTTCGCCAGTTTGTACGTTGTCAAAGTTTTCGCTCCCTCCGCCGAAGGACACGGCACGGACAAGGTAATTTTCGCCATTCATTACCGCGCGTCACGAATCCCCTTTGCCGTTGTTCCCGTCAAAATCCTGTCGACTTTGGTGACTTTGGCGACGGGCGGCGTTGTCGGCACGGAAGGCCCCAGCGTGCAAATCGGCGCGGGGCTGATGTCCGAAGCCGCTCTGCTGTTCCGCTTTACGGAGCGCGAACGCAAAAAACTGGTGATTTGCGGAACCTCCGCCGCGCTGTCCGCCGTGTTCGGCGCGCCGATTGCGGGCGCGGTGTTCGGAGTGGAAGTGCTGTTCGTCGGCGAATTCTTTTACCCCATTTTGCTGCCCGCCGTCATCAGCAGCGTTGCGGCGTATTTTACCTGTGTTCAGCTGGGCATGGTGTACGCCGTGCCGCAAATTGCCGTTCCCGAACTGAGCGTTCCCGTTTTGCTGTGGACGTTTGCGGCGGCTTTGTTTTTCAGCGTCGTTTGCGTGCTTCACATCGAAATCGTCGAGGGAATCGGAAATTACGCCAAAAAACTGAAAGTTCCCGATTGGGTCAAAACCGTGATTGCAAGCGGCATTTTGCTGACCGCCGCGGCGTTTTCGGGCGATACCTATCTAAGGACGGGCGAAGACGGCTTGAATAAAATCCTGTCGGGCGAAAACGTGCTGTGGTGCGCTTTTTTGCTGAAATCGTTTTTGCTGGCGGTGACTTTGGCGGGCGGCGGTTCGGGCGGCGTTCTGACCCCGACTTTTTACATCGGGGCGGCATCGGGCGCTTTGTTCGCAAGTCTGTTCGGGCTGGATGTCGGGTTTTTCGGCGCGCTGGGTTTTGTCGCGTGCGTCGCGGGTGCGGTCAATACGCCGATGGCGGCGACGTTTCTGGCTATCGGCATGTTCGGCGAATCCATCGCGCCCTATGCGGGGATTGTGTGCGTGCTGACGTATATGCTGGTCGGAGCGCGCAGTTTGTATCCGACGCAAATTCTGGTGCATCCGAAATCAGACGCTTTCGTGCTTGCCGAACCGGCGAACAAACACAGCTGGAAAGTCCGCCCCGTCAGCTTTAAACGGCGCAAACGCTCTAAATCAATCCGAGGACGTTGAGCAAAACCGTCGCAACGGCGGCGGGCGTGATATAGCGCACCGAAAACGCGAACGCTTTTTCCGCCGTTTTGGAGTGAAAAACGTTCAGCTTGTCAACGCCCAAAACCCAGCCCGCGGCGATGCAAATCAAAAATCCGCCCGTCGGCAGCAAGATGTTCGACGCCAGAAAATCAAATTGGTCAAACAGAATTTTGCCGCCGATTTTAAACCAGCCGAGCTTTCCGAACGACAAAGACACCAGCACGCCGCAAACCAGCGAAACCAAGCTGTAGGACACGACGGCTTTTTTGCGGGTCATTTTCCATTGGTCGCACAGGAACGTGACGACGACTTCCATCAGCGACATGGACGACGTCAAGGCCGCCATTAACAGCAAAACGAAAAACACCAGACTGAAAAACGCGCCGAACGGAATCGCGGCGAAAATCTTGGGGAAAGTGATAAAGACCAGCGACGGCCCCGCGTTCATCGAAATGCCGAACGCGAACACGGCGGGAAAAATCGTCAATCCCGTCAGCAGGGAAACCAGAGTGTCCAAAGTCGGGACGGGCCACATGGTTTTAAAGACTTTACATTCCGTATTGGCGTAAGAACCGAATGTAATATAGATGCCCATGCCGACCGACAGGGAAAAGAATGCCTGTCCCAGCGCCTGTAAAAACGTATCCCCCGTGATTTTGGAAAAATCGGGTTTGAAAAAGAACTTTACACCCTCCAAAGCGTTCGGCAAAGTCAGCGAACGCGCCATTAAAACCAGCAGCAGGACGAACAGCGCGGGCATCATAATCTTGCATGATTTTTCGATGCCGTTTTGAATTCCGCGGTAAACGATAAATGCCGTCAAACCCAGAAATAAAGCAAAATAAACGGCGGGCGGGACAGGCGACGCGATAAACGTGCTGAAATGGTCCTCAAAATTTTCCAGACCGGACAGGGAAAAGCTTTCCGTGATGTACGCTATAATCCACCCGCCGATGACGCAGTAATACGGAACGATAATCGACCCCGCCAAAATTCCAAGGCCGCCGATAAAGCCGAAGTGCGGGTTAATCGCTTTCAGCGCGCCGACCGCGTCCGTTTTCGCCCGCATGCCCAATGCCGATTCAATCAGCACCATGGTCAGCCCGACGGTTGCCACAATCGCCAGATAAATTATCAAAAACGCGCCGCCGCCGCTTTGAGCGGCGACATACGGAAACCGCCACAGATTCCCCAATCCGACCGCGGAGCCGGCCGCCGCCATGACCATTCCCAATTTTGAACTGAACGCAGCACGTTCCAAACTCATATTCCCCCCCATGTTTCATCAAAATAAATTTTTGCCGTTTGAATCAGCCGAGTCAGACTTTTGACGCTTTGAGCTCCCGTAATCAAAAACTGTTTGCCGAAAATCAAACAAGGAACGCCGCGTATCCCCTCTTTGCGCCAAACGGCCGGAGGACGCGGATCGGCGTAATGCCGTTCCAATCCGGATTGAAAAGCGTTGATGTCCAAATTCAAACTTTCCGCGATTTGCAGTAAAACCGAAATCCGTCCGATGTCCAAAGCGTGTGTGAAATAGGCGGCAAAAACCGCTTCCAGCGTTTCGACGCCTTTGTTTTGCGCGAACCCCGTCTGCACCAGAATATGGGACGGCGCGCTGGATCTGACGTCGGGCAGTTTGTCAAACGCGACGACAATGCCGGTTTCCTGCAGGCAGGGCGTCAGCTTGTCCCGCAAAGCCCGCGTGCGTTCCGCAGGGCCGAGACGCGCTTTCGGAGAATAGAGCGCAAAATCGTCCGGCGGCGTGATAAAATACGGATGAACGGTCAGCGTAAATCTGTCCCGCGGAAAGCTTTGCACGGCTTGTTCCAAGCGGCGCAATCCGATATACGACCAAATGCAGACCGTATCCAACACAAAATCAATGTTCATTGACGAATCTCGTTAAAATTCTTTAACTTTCTTACGATAAACTGCTTTTATGTACAAAGTCTTAAGCGAAACCGGAAAATGAGCGATTCGGAAAAACAAAGGGATGAAACAAGCGAAGAGCAAAAACGCGCCGATTTGGCGCGGGCGCGGCGTCTGACGCTGAAACGTCCGGGGAAAAAGGAAAAACGGTTTTCGGAAATCGACGGCCGGTATATCCCGCCCCCCGAATTGCAAAAGGAAATCGACAAACTGGTCAAGGCAAAAGCGGAGGCGGTTCAAAAGAAAAAAGGGCTGCTGACGCTGTTCAAGCGCGATTCCGCTCCGCTTTCCGCTGAAGAGGAAAAAAAGGAGAAAGCCGAAAAAAAACGGCAGACGCGTCAAATCCGCGAATTGCGCGGCATGGAAAGGCGTGCGGAAAAAAACAATCGGGAAGCGGAAAAAACGGTCCCCGACGTTCAAGAGGAAAACGGGCAGCAGTCCTTTGCCGAAGAAACAAAACGGTCGTCGTTTTTAAAAACCGTGTCGCTGCTGAACGCCGAAAGCGCCAAGCCTGATGCATACAAATCTTTGATTTCTCTGCCGCCTCAAAAAAAATTGCCCGACGGAGTTTTGGTTGGCAAAATCGCATATCCGCTGGGCGTGATTTATTGGGACGCGCATGATTTGCTGGCGGACAGAGTGGTCGTTGTTCATCGTGTTTTGCGTCACAATGCGCAGCTGCTGCTGTCGGTGTACGCGCCCGATACGGAAAAAAACGGCGTTATTCCCGCCGACCGGATTGTGCGGCTGTACGACTTGGCGTCAATGCGCAAAATCGACGACGCTTACGGCTTTATGATTCAAGACATTCGCGACGCTTCGTTTTCAAAAAGCGAAAGCCTTGTCGATATTTTGTCGTTCGCGCGCTATGATCTGGTGTTGCTGGCCGCAGTTGCCGGGGACAAAAAAAAGCTTGAAAAACCTAAAGAAAAACTGTTTCTTGATTATATTTCCGCCCGTTGCGGCTTGATAGCTTTTGACGGAACGGAATTGTTGGACTATATTGAAGCCCTTGAGCCGGATGACGGAATGTTTCAAGAGGCTTTGGACGTTTTGACGGGGTTGCCGCATGAAACGGCGACGGCATTGGTTCGGACGTTTTTGCAGTTGATGCTGGGATCGGGCGTGGTGCGTCCGAAACAGCGCGAACTGTATGCCGAATTGCTGTACGCTTTGCGGTGCGCCGGCGTGGATTTGAATATTATGGGACTCAGATAAGGGGGACTTTATGCGTTTGCTTTCCATTCCTGCCGTTGTTTTTGCCGCGGCGACGATTTTGGGCGGGGCTTCGGCGTCGGCTCAAACGACCGAAAACGCTTTGCGCGAAGAATACGAGCAAAAAAAACTGCTGATTAACGAAATGTTTCAAACAAAAGTCGAAAAAATCAGACAAAGAACCGTTCTGCCCCAAGACATTCTGGATGCTTTGGTCAGACAGGCCGACGAAGTGCGCGAATTCGATTTGTACACGCTGGACAGAAAGCTGGAATTGAAACTGCGCCATGCCAAAGAACGCGATGAAATCCGCGATAAGCTGCGGCAGGAGGCTCAAGACCGCGTCAAATGGCTGCTGAGCAATGAAGAAGCGTTCAAAGCGACCAAGGAAGAACGCGCCGAAGAAGATCTGGTCAAAGCGAACAAAGCCGAAGCTGGCAAAACCGAAGCGGCGCAGGTTCCCGCGGCGGCGCAGGCTGAAGCAAAACAGTAAGCCGCAGGTGATTCGATGCTCCGTTTTTTAACGAAATTTCATTTGGCAACGCGCGTGTACGGCGGTTTTTTGGCTATCGGCGCCTACACCGTGTTGTTGTGTTTTTTGGCGATGACCGCCGTCGGAACGGTGCAGAACAAATACACCAAAGCCAATGCGGTGATAGATGCGTCGCGCCAGCTGAATGTGTTGGAAACGGATTTTTACGCATTGGATCAATCGTTGTTTTTTTTCGCAAAGAACAGAAATGCGTCGGAAAAGAAAAAGGTTGAAAGCGCGTTTTCCCGCTTTAACGATCATGCCGCCGAAATTGCGGCTGTTTTGACGGCTTTCGATGCGGATGAAAAGTACAAAAAAAATATAACGGAAGTAAACGAAACATACAAAACGGCCTTGGACGGCGTGTTTTCATTGTATGAAAAAAGCGCGGAGGTTGAAAAAAAGGTTCGCAAGCTTGCCGACAAGTCGGTTGAAAAACTGGTTGCGATGATCGAGGATGTCAGCCTGCCGTCCGCATCGTTTGCTTTGAACAATCTGCGGGAACAGCTGGAAGACGTGCTGCGCGAATTGGATGCGGAAGAGGGAAAAGAAATTGACCGCGTTCGTTTGACGGCGGGATTGGCCGCATTGAAAAAAGCCGTCGCTTCAGCCAAACAAGCCGAGATGGTCAACACCAAACAGCTGAAAGTCGTTTCCGCGTCGCTGACGGCTTTGGATGAAGAAATCAGCCGCAAATTGAAAATCGACGATTCGCTGCGGGACAAAATTTTGCAGCTTTCGTCCGAAAGCGCAAAAAATATTGAAAAATTGAGTTTTGTGCTGGACGGTTTGGGCGCAACGGCAACGGGCTTTGTGGTCAACGCCGAAAATGACAAAATCATGCTGCAAAAACTGTTCGTGTTTTGTGCGGCGTTCGGCGGCGTGCTGGCTGTTGTTTTGTCTTTTTTGTCTTTGTACGGTATTCGCTATCCTTTGAACAGGCTGGTTGAAAGCGCTCAAGAAATCGCGCACGGGAACAGATCCGTTCTGATTCATTTTACGGAACGCGGCGATGAAGTCGGCGCTTTGGCGCGGGCGCTGTCCGCACTGCTGGCTCATTTGAAAGATTTGCCCGTTTTATCCGATAAAACTTTGTTGGGACGCCCCGATACTTACGGCGCTCCCGTCAGCTATGTGCCGCTGGGCGCGCCGAACGCCAACGGCGACCAGCCCAAAGACGAATCCGAGGTGGCTTATTTCGGGCAAGGCGTCGGCGTCGATACGGAAAGCCAGCTGTGCCAGATGCTGGGACTGCTGCAGCAGCTCAGTTCTTCGGCGTCCGAAATGACGGCCGATACGAAATACCGGTTCAACCAATGTCAGGAACAGCTGGCGGCCGTGGCGGAGGTGCTGAACTATGTTCACGGCGGGCTGGATGATTTGATTTCCCGATCCGATTTGACGGGGTTTGATTCTGTGAAAGCGGAACTGCGCGGATTGTTTGATTTTCTGCAGGCTTTTTCCCCGTTTGTCGAATCCATGCGGTCAATGGCGGATTCCGTTGCCAAATCGGCAGGCTTTTCAACGCAGACGGTTCAGCGGGCAAACGATTTTGTGACGGATTTGTTTGAATGGGCGAAAGCGACGCTGGATTTGACGATGCAAGTCCGCTGTGCGGCGACGGATACCAAAATTTTGGCCTTGAACGCCTCCATCGAAGCCGCCAAAACAGGGGAAAAAGCAAAAACTTTCGGAACGGTTGCCTTGGATATCCGCCGCCAAACCCAAAAAACGGAAGATGCCGTCGCGGGACTGATTGAACGGTTGAAAGTCGTTCAGCAGGGGGCGTGCAATTTTGCGGAAGTCGTCAAAAGCATTGAACGCGAAACCTGCGCGACGGCAAAAACCGCCAAAGACGCCGCCAATCTGGCGCAGGACAGAAAATCGGAAATCGAACAGGCACTGGCTTCGCTGCAATCGGCGGGAAATGAAAACGAAATGCTTCGGAACACGGCTCAGTCGCTGTTGCCCTTGCTTAAAGAACTGCCGGGCAGATTGGACGATGCGGAACGGCAGCTGCCTTTTGTGGAGCGCCAGCTGAACTCCATTCGGCAAAAAGTCGACGACTTCGTCGCCGTTCTGCCGACGTACGAAGAAGAACAGGATCCCGGTTAGTGCGCGGGGGCGTCCGTCGCCAATCGTCCGACATTGTCCGCCATTTGATCGAAAAAGGACAGCCCTTTGCCGTTTGCTTCCGTCGTATCGCGGTCGGGTGAAATCGTTTTGCCGTTTGCCAGAGTTTTGGTTTCAATGCCTTGCAATATGCCGGATCGGTCGAATTTTAAAACCGTAACGGTGCGTTCAAATTCAACGGGTTTGAAAAAAGCCGTCCTTTTTTGTTTGGATGTGATGTACAGCCAGTTTTCGGTGTCAAACGTCGATCTGACGGACGGCGAGCCAAGCACGCGGGCGACATCCGTATACGGCGTTTCCCCGACTTTCAAAGAAGCCAGATCGTCCGCGTCCAACGCATCGCCGTGCGTGTCAATCATCGGGGCGCATCCGCTGAGCAAAATTGCGGCGGCCAAAGTTTTGAAACGAAAAAAAGGAGACATGCCCTCTTGTCCTTGAAAAAAAATCGAATTGCTTTAGAATAACGCCGATTTTACACAAAGGACGTTCCGAATGAAAGACTTAAATCCCGAATTTTCATATATCATTGACATCACCCGTTTGCCCGCCAAGGGGGAAAACATCAAAATCCAAGCGAACGATGCGCAGAAAAAAGCTTTGGAACAGCGGTTGGGGCTTGAAAAAATCGATTCTTTTTGCGTTGACGCGCTGGTTCGCCCGCTGAACAAACACCAGGTCCGCGCGACGGGAACGGTCAAGGGAAAAATAACGCAAACCTGCGTTGTAACCCTTCAGCCTTTCGAGGCCGAAGTCGAAGATTCGTTCAATGTGTTGTTTGAGGAGCCGAATCCCGCCGATTTGACGCTGAATGAAATCGATTTGGATATGAGCGACGAAGAAGAGGATGTCGATGTTTTGGAAAACAACAAAATCGATTTGGGTGAAATCGCCGTCGAATACTTTTCGTTGGCTTTGGACCCGTTTCCTCACGCGCCGAACGTGTCTTTTTCCGACAAAATCGAGGACGAACCCCGCAAAAACGCGTTTTCCGCATTGGAAAAACTCAAAAAAGTGTAAAAGAGCTTGCAGTTTTGCAAAATTTTTTATATAGCATAGGTCTTGAGTTTCGGTTCCTTTATCGGAACAAGTGTTCATTTTAATAAGAGAGAAAAAAAATGGCTACACCCAGAAGTAAAAAATCCAAATCCGCACGCGATATGCGCCGTTCGCATTTGGCTTTGAAATCCAACGCTGTCATGGAATGCCCGAACTGCGGCGAAACCAAACGTCCTCATAACGTTTGCCCCGCTTGCGGCTATTACGACGGCAAGGAAGTCGTTTCCGCCAAAGCCGAAGAAAAAGCCGAATAAGCTTTAAGGCAAAACTCGTGGATACGCAGCAGTCTGTTGTCATAGCGGTTGACGCTATGGGCGGCGATCATGCGCCTGACAGTGTGATAGCCGGTGTCAAGTCGGCGGAAAAACAATATCCGGACGTGCATTTCCTTATCTTTGGCGACGAAGATAAGGTAAGGCCATACATTCGGAAATACGCTCTTTCCGCCGATAGGTTCGATTTCGTGCATACGCCTGATTACGTGGCCAGCAACGAAAAACCGTCGGTCGCCGTGCGGCAAGGACGCAAATCCAGTTTGTGGCTGGCGATTGACGCTGTCAAACAAGGGCAAGCGGCCGCCGTTGTCAGCTCCGGCAACACGGGGGCGCTGATGGCGTTTTCCAAGCTGATTCTGGGGACGATGCCCGGAATTCACCGTCCGGCGATTGTAACGATTTTGCCGACGCGTAAAGGCGAATGTGTTGTTTTGGATTTAGGCGCGAATGCCGAATGTGACGCCCGCAATCTGGTCGAATTCGCCGTAATGGGCGAAGCGTACTGCCGCGCCGTGCTGAAACGCGAACAGCCGACTTTGGGATTGCTGAACATCGGTTCGGAAGACATCAAAGGACGCGACGAAATTCGCGAAGCTGCGCAAATCCTGCGGGAATCGGCTTTGAACGAGAATTTTAAGGGATTCGTCGAATCCGACGATATCGCTTTGGGGGCTGTCGATGTGTTCGTTACTGACGGCTTTACGGGCAACATCGCCTTGAAAGCCATTGAGGGAACGGCGCGTTTGATGGTCAATTTGCTTAAAGACGTTGCGGCGAACAGCTTTATTTCCAAATTGGGCTTTTTGTTGGCGTTGCCGTCTTTGAAACGTTTGAAAAAGAAAATGGATCCCGGCCGCTACAACGGTGCGATGCTGGTGGGGCTGAAGGGGATTTCCATTAAAAGCCACGGCGGGGCGGACGCATTCGGATTTGCCAATGCGCTGGGCGTCGCCGTCGATGCCGTAAAACACGATTTACAGGGCAATATTGCAAAGCAGTTGTCCACAATCAGTCTGGAAAAAGAGGAAGCAGAATAATGACAATCCGTTCCCGTATTGCAGGTTTGGGCGGTTATTTGCCCGAAACGGTCAAATCCAATGATGATATGGCAAAAATCGTTGAAACCAGCGACGAATGGATTGTGGAACGTACCGGCATCCGTTTCCGCCATTTCGCTGATGACAAAACAATGACATCCGATTTGGCGATTCGCGCCGCGCAAAACGCTTTGAACGCCGCCGGACTGACGGGCGCGGATATTGACGTTATCGTTTTAGGTTCGGTTACGCCGGACAGAACTTTTCCCGCCACGGCGGCGTATGTGCAGGCGGCCATCGGCATGACGGGCGGCTGCGCTTTCGATTTGTCCGCGGCGTGTTCCGGATTTTTGTACGCTTTGAAAATGGCGGACAACATGGTTCGTTTGGGACAGGCGAAAAATGCGTTGGTCATCGGTGTCGAAACGTTGTCCAAAATTACCGATTTCACGGACAGAAACACATGCGTTCTGTTCGGCGACGGCGCCGGTGCGGCCGTATTGCAGGCGCATGAAGGCGAAGACGGTGTCATTGACACGCTGATCCGCTCGGACGGCCGTCATGCCCCCGATTTGTATGCGACGGGCGGTCCTTCCTTTAACCACGAAGTCGGCTATATCACAATGAACGGGCGTGAGGTTTTTCGTCATGCCAGCGTCAATATGGCCGATATTTCCGCGGAAGTTCTGGCAAAGAACGGTTATACGGTTGACGATGTCGATTGGTTTGTTCCGCATCAGGCGAACATCCGCATTATGGAAGCGGTCGCCAAACGGTTGGGAATGCCTGCGGAAAAGGTTTTGACGACGGTTGACAAGCATGCCAACACATCCGCGGCGTCGATTCCTTTGGCTTTGGCGGACGGAGTCGAACGCGGTTTGCTGAAAAAAGGTCAGTTGATTCTGTCGCCGGCAATGGGGGCGGGGTTTACATGGGGCGCGACTCTGATTCGTCTGTGAAAAATGCCCGTTTTTCGGTAAAACGACATTAAATCCTTGAAAAAATGAAAAATATTCCTTACGCTGAATATGTGTCCTTTGGGTAAGGAGGAGTTTTTTATGACCGAAAAAAACATTACACGCGCCGAATTGGCGGAAGCCGTTTATCACGAAGTCGGTTTGTCATCTAGCGAATCCGCAAAATTGCTGGATCAAGTGTTGGATGAAATCTCGGCCGCTTTGGAACGGGGGGATACCGTCAAATTGTCGTCGTTCGGCACTTTCAGCGTGCGCAGCAAAAGAATGCGTATGGGACGAAATCCGAAAACGGGGGTCGAAGTGCCGATTACGCCGCGCCGCATTTTGTCGTTCCGTCCGTCGCAAATTTTAAAACAGCAAGTCAACGCGAAAAAATAGCCTATGGAATCTGAAATCGAAAACGCGGATTTGCAGGACAAAAAAGCGGCGCGCGCGTTTCGCACGATTGCCGAAGTGTCGGAAGAATTGAATGTTCCGGCGCATGTTCTGCGCTTTTGGGAAAAAAAGTTTTCTGAGGTGTCTCCTGTTCAGCGGGCGGGCGGGCGTCGTTATTACCGTCCGGAAGACATCGCGTTGCTGAAAAAAATCAAATACTTGCTGCACGACCAAGGCTACACCATCAAAGGGGTGCAAAAATTGCTGAAAGACGGGACGGTCAATTCCGCTTTGGAACAGCCGACGGCCGGACAGACGGACGAAAAAAACGTTGAAAACAAAGCGGAATTGGAAAATGTGATTGCCGAATTGGAAGAAATCGCCGCTTTGTTAAAAAAAGTAATTTAGTTGTTGCAATCGGAAATCAAAACGGTTATATTCCCTTTTGTTCGTCGGAGCGTGGCGCAGTCTGGTAGCGCACTTGTATGGGGTGCAAGGGGTCCCGAGTTCGAATCTCGGCGCTCCGACCAAAATGAAAACGGGTGAGGATTTTTCAATCTTCACCCGTTCTTTTGTAGGTGAAAGGAATCGAATTATGACAAAAAACGTACTGGTGATTTCAACGTCCATGCGCAAAGGCGGAAATTCGGATACTTTGGCGGACAGTTTTGCCGCAGGAGCGGCGCAACGGGGAAACGCGGTTGAAAAGATTTCTTTAATCGGCAAAAAAATCGGTTTCTGCATCGGTTGTCTGTCTTGTCAGAAAACGCAAAAATGCGTGCTGAAAGACGATGCCGCCGAAATCGTCGAAAAAATGAAAAACGCCGATGTCATTGTGTTTGCGACTCCGATTTACTACTACGAAATGGCGGGACAGATGAAAACTCTGCTGGATCGCGCCAACCCGTTGTATCCGTCCGATTATAAATTCCGCGACATTTATTTGCTGGCATCGTCCGCGGAAGACGATAAGGCCGCCATGGACAGGGCGGTTATCGGGCTGCAGGGCTGGATAGAATGTTTCCCGAAATGCGAATTGAAAGGCGTTGTGCGTGCTACGGGCGTTGAGGCCGTCGGGGATATCAAAGGCAAAGCCGTTTTGGACGAAGCTTTTGAAATGGGGAAAAACATTTGATGCAGGAACGGCGATTCCTTGTCAGCGACATTCTGCCGTGTAAAAACGGATGCAAGGAGGAAGCTCGGCAAACGGGACGCCTTGACGCCGCAAGAGGAGTTTAAGGCTTTCGCCGGCAAATTCGGGGCTGAATTGACGATTGCGCCCGCCGCGGAACATTGGTTTCATACGGCGGAGCAACTGTCGCTTTTAAAAAGTTGGGAAAAACGGTTGTTGCCGTAAAAAGGGCGATATTGTTCAAATTTCATTCTTTTGAACATATACGAAAGGATGAAAAATGACGATATACGGGTATATCCGCGTTTCCACGGACAAACAAACGACGGAAAACCAACGCTTTGAAATCAATCGCTTTTTGGCGGAAAGAGGGCTGAGCGTCGACAAATGGATCAACGAGACCGCCAGCGGAACGATTTGCTTCAGAAAAAGGCGATTGGGCATCGCTTTACGCCGGCTGAAAAAGGACGATGTTTTGATTTGTTCCGAACTGTCGCGTTTGGGGCGCACGATTTTGGATGTGCTGACGATTTTGAACCACTGCCTTGAAAAACAAACCAATGTCTGGACCGTCAAAGAACGTTACATTTTGGGCAATGATATTCAATCCCAAATGCTGGCCTTTGTTTTTTCCATGGTGGCGCAGCTGGAACGCGCTTTAATCAGCCAAAGAACAAAGGAAGCTTTGCAGCGTTTGAAGGCGGAAGGCAAAAAACTGGGCCGTCCGTACGGCAGGCGGAACAAAAGGCGTTTGTTGGACGGGAAAGAGGCGGAAATTGAAAAATTAAAAGCTGATGGCCTGTCCAAAAAAAACATTGCCGGCAAGCTTAAAGTCAGCTATGGAACGCTTGCCAATTTTTTCAAAAAAAATCAATAAAAAAGAACTCCCTCTCTGCTGCAGAGGGAGTTTCCTTTGACATCTGAAAACGTATCAAAATTAACGCTCGTTTTAATTACTTATATCAAGTGAAGATTTTGATTGCAATACACTTCTGCAAAAACGCTGTTTTCCGCGTGTTTTGAAACAACTATTAAATTTAAGCGAAATTCATAAAAAACGAGGGTTTTGTACGTCATAAAAAACTTTTGACGGTGCGGAAAACCTTAAAGGTGTTTTTTTAGGGGGCTTTAATGATTCCGTTTCTTGATTTGGCCAAAGTGAACAACCGATTCCGTTCGGAAATCGACGAACGTTTCAAAACGATTCTGGACAAGGGCTGGTATTTGCAGGGCGAATGGAACGAAGCGTTCGCCAAGCATTTTGCCGAATATTGCGGCACGAAATACGCCGTCGGGGTGGCGAACGGTCTGGACGCGCTGAACCTGATTATCAAGGCGAGCGGTTTCGGCGCGGGCGACGAAATCATCGTGCCGTCGAACACCTACATCGCGACGATTTTGGCGATATCGGAAAACGGATGCACGCCCGTTTTGGTCGAACCGGACATTCGCACCTACAACATCGATCCCGACAAGATTGAATCCGCTGTCACGCCGCACACCAAGGCGATCATGGTCGTGCATCTGTACGGGCAGGCGGTGCAAATGCAAAAGGTGTGGGACGTCGCCAAAAAGCATGGGCTGAAAGTGTTCGAGGATTGCGCGCAGGCGCACGGGGCGAAGTATCAGGGCAAACGCGTCGGCAATCTGTCGGACGCGGGGGCGTTTTCGTTCTACCCCGGAAAGAACTTGGGCTGCATGGGCGACGGCGGCATGGTCACGACCAACGACGAAGAGTTGTATAAAAAGGTCAAAGCCATCGCGAATTACGGTTCGGATCGCAAATACCACCACATTTACAAAGGCACGAACAGCCGTTTGGACGAATTGCAGGCGGCTGTTTTGGACGCGAAACTGCCGCATTTGGATGCGGACAACGCGCGGCGCCGCGAAATCGCGAAATACTACCGCGAACACATCGTCAATCCGCTGATCACCCTGCCGCAAACGTATGACGAAGACGCGGCGGTGTGGCACGTTTTCGCCGTGCGCACCCCCGAACGCGACCGTTTCCAGCAATATCTGTCCGACAATGGCGTGCAGACGATTATTCACTACCCGACCCCGCCGCATAAACAGGATGCATACAAAGAGTGGGCTGACCGTTCCTATCCGATCAGCGAGGAAATCCACCGCACGGTCATTTCCCTGCCGATGTCCCCCGTCCTGTCCGACGACGAAGTCAATGAAGTTGTGAGAATCGTCAATGAATACAGATGATCTGATTTCGGTTATAATTCCCGCCTATAATCACGAACGATACATTGAAGAAACAATCCGTTCGATTATGGCGCAAACATATCAAAGCATTGAATTGCTGGTTATTGACGACGGATCGACGGACGGCACTTTTGCCAAGCTACGGAAATTAAAACCCGAATGTGAAAAGCGTTTTGTGCGCGTTGTATTTGAAACGCATGAAAATCAAGGTATTTGCAAGACTTTAAATACTTTACTTGATAAAGCTGAAGGAAAATATGTGTATCTCATTGCTTCGGATGATGTGGCAAAGCCGCAAGCGATTGAAACATTGCACGCTTTTCTGTCCGAAAATCCGGATTATGTTCTGGCGGTAGGGGATAATGAGCTGATTGACGGAGATTCAAAACGGATTGGATGGAACAACGTTCGGCAAAGCAGACCGTTTGAAAAATCCGTCTGCCGGACATTCGGTCAGGCATTGCGTTGCAACAGGCAGGAGTTCGGAATCTATACCGAATTGTTGAAAGGAAATCACATTCCCAACGGTTACTTGATGCGTGCGGATGCCGTGCGTAAAACCTGCGGGTACACATTTAACCCCGAAGATTGGAACATGATGCTGCAATTGGCCAAGGTTGGCAAATTCAAATTCATTTCCGATGTTTTGTTTTCCTACCGTTGGCATGACAACAATACGGTAAATTCTGCAAAGTATAAATCAAAAATTCGTGAAAACAGAAAAAAACAGCTGCTTGCAGAACGGGAGTATTGTTTTGAAAACGGCTTTGAAAGATTATGGAAAAATCTATGGTTTGAAGAAGTCGGCTTTCTGCGTTTTTTGTTTAAAATAAAGAATTGTCGGCGGAAAATGTTCCGTGTCCGCCTGTCGAAAAACAAAAAAATAATCCGGTTGTTCGGCATCACGTTTTATCAAAAGGAAAACGATGATGGCTAGCGTTTCACGATTGAAATTCACCGTTCACGGCGACGACCGCGGGTCGCTGATCGCGTTGGAAAACGGCCACAACCTGCCGTTCGACATTAAACGCGTGTACTACATTTTCGGCACAAAGGCCGGCGTTCCCCGCGGTTTCCACGCGCACCGGAAGTTAAAGCAGGTTTTGGTGGCGATGTCCGGCAGCGTCACGATCAAAACGGAACACGGCGGAAAAACCGAAACGCATCTGCTGAACCGCCCCGACGAAGGATTGCTGATCGAAGGGCTGGTCTGGCGGGAAATGCACGACTTTTCCCCCGACTGCGTCCTGACCGTTCTGGCGGACGATTACTATAACGAAGACGACTATATTAGGGATTACAACGTGTTTAAACAGGAGGACGCGTCATGACGGCGTTTATTCATCCGCTGGCCGACGTGCAATCGGAAAACATCGGCGACGGGACGAAAATCTGGCAGTTTTGCGTTGTTCTGCCCGACGCGAAAATCGGCAGGGACTGCAACATCTGTTCACATTGCTTTATTGAAAATCGGGTCGTCGTCGGCGACCGTGCGACCGTCAAATGCGGGGTGCAGCTGTGGGACGGCGTGGCGTTGGAAGACGACGTTTTCATCGGGCCGAACGTTACGTTTTGCAACGACAAACACCCGAAATCGCACAATAAAAACTTCAAACTGGAACCCGTCACCGTCAAACGCGGCGCGTCCGTCGGCGCGAACGCGACGATCCTGCCGGGGGTGACAATCGGCGAAAACGCCATGGTCGCCGCGGGCGCGGTCGTGACCAAAGACGTGCCTGCCGGCGCGGTTTTCATTCCGAATAAAAACAGATAAGGGATTTGTGTCATGGCTTCGCTGAAAATCACCGTCATCACGCCGTTTTACAATTCGATGCGCTTTATCGACACGCCGATGAACGCGGTTTTGAACCAGACGTACCAAAATTGGGAATACATTTGCGTTGACGATTGTTCCACGGACGGAACGTTGGAAAAGCTGCGCGAATACGCCGCGAAGGATTCCCGCGTCAAAGTGATCGCGCGTTCCGTCAACGGGGGCAGCGCCGCCGCCGGTTTCAACACGGGCATCGCGGCGGCGTCCGGCGATTACATCCAGCTGTTGGGGCATGACGACGAACTGTCGCCGGATTGTTTGGAACAAATCGCGGCAAGGATCGCCGAAACCGGCGCGGAGGTTGTCATTCCGGACGCGAAAATCGTCAGCACGGAAATCGATGAAAAGGCGGAGAATTTCGTTATGGCGGGCGTGCAGGAAACAGGCCGGAAAGGCGATCGCGGCGTCGTTTTGTCCCCGCGCGAGGCGTTCGCTTTGTCGATCGACTGGAAAATCCATTCGTGGGCATGTTATTCGGCGGATCTGGTTCGCCGGTGTCCGAAACTGGACGAACAGCTGATGAACGGCGACGAATTGTGGACGCGCGTTTTGTTTTTGAACGCGAACAAAGTCGCGTTTTCCAAAGGGTGCTATGTTTACCTGCGCCGCAAGGGCAGCATTTCAAACAACATGAACGCCAAAAGTTTCGACGTTTTCCGCGTGGAAAGGGAATTGCTGCGCGAAAACCGTTTCGACCGCAAAACAATCAACGTCTGCAAACTGGATTTGATATCGCGCGTGAAAATGCACACGTTCCGCTGGTTGTTCGGGAAATCGTCCATGGACGCGGCGCAAAGGGACAAAGCCCGCGGATTTTTAACGGACGGGTGGAAACTGGCGTTTCGGGAATGTCGGTTCAAACCGTGTTTCTGGTTCGCGGCGCTGAAAGTCCGGCAAACGGCGCGCCGGTATGAAAAATACCTGAAACTGCAAAAGAAATTGCGGAAAAAGGGTTTGGTCGATTAACCGAAAGGCATCAGGAATGTTGTTCCCTTGGCTTTCATTAAAAGGAGTTTCCTATGAAAAAATTTTCTATGACATTATTTTTTAAAAATTTAAAATATTTGTGTCGATATAACCTTAAAAAAATGAACGAGCTTTCAGAAAAAGCGGCTGTATCTGTATCCTCTGAACAATTAAACAAATGTATGGACAATCTTGTCTATGAGCTTCCTTTTATGTCCCCCCCCCCCTGCCAAAAATAAAAAATTACGAAGAAACGGTTGATGAACTTATAAAAACAGATAAAAGCATCATTCGCTTTGGCGATGGTGAATTATTTTTGATTTCCGGTCGTTCCATTGGTTTTCAAGCGGCAAACACTCTTTTATGCAAACGTCTGTCGGAAATTTTTAATGTTGATGATGAACGTATCATGATAGGTATAAATTACTATTATTGGTATGCATCTTTGTCAAATTTTCATGAATATCCTAAGTTTGTTTATAGAACTTTTATAAGTGATATTCGTCAAATGGCGGAAACAATGATTTCCTATGATAAACAATACTATTCGGCGGGCTTTACGAATATGTACACAACGTTCAAACGCTATAATTTTGCTGCTTTTTTTGGAAAAGTAAAAACTATTTTTGCGAATAAAAGCGTAACGATCGTTTGCGGAAGTCATGTTTTTAATGACATTAAATTCAATATATTTGATTGCTGTAAGTCCGTTGATTATATTCTATGCCCATCAAAGAACGCAATTGATTGTTATGACGAAATCCTAAAAAAAAGCAAACAAATACCGAAAGAAAATATTGTTATTGTCATACTGGGACCAACCGGAAAAATTCTTGCATACGATTTGATTCAAAGCGGTTACCGTGTTCTTGACCTTGGGCATTTAGCCAAAGATTACGATGCTTTTATGAAACAAATTCCTATGACACAGCAAAATATCGGAAAGTTTTTTGAAAATTGATTTTTAGGGGAGAAAATTCTCCCCCAAAAACAATATTAAAACCGATAAAATTTTACTTGGCACATATTTGATACAGCTTTCCAGCAGATGACACTGTCTTTTCCGATATCGTAGAAAAAGACGTTTCTGTATTCGCCGGATGCCACTATGCGGCTATCGAAAACGGTGATGCCGTCGATTGTGATATCCCATAGCTGCCCGCCTGTGCCGCCGTAAACATTGAAATATACGCGGCCGTTCGCGGGGGCGGTATAGTTGCCGTTTGTCGCGGATATGTCAACGCCCGCCGCGTAATCGGGGATTGTCAGCGTTGACACGCGCTCTTTCCCTGCTGTCGTCAGGTTGTTCAAATCAATGTCCGTTTTCGTCCCCAGCATCGCCGTTGTGTTTGTTTCCGCCGTTGCGGCGTTGGCGGCACTGGTTGATGCCGCGCTTGCCCGTTCCGTCGCCGTTTGCGCGTTCGCTGCCGTCGTTTCAACCGCCGTTTGGCAATCGGAAACCGCTTTTCTGATGCTAGGAATCAAGCTTGCCGCCTGCGTGTCGTCGAACATGTCCACCGTGACCGCGCGGTCGATTTGTTCCTTTAACTGCTGAACCTGCATCGTCAGCTTGTCGAAATCGCGTTCCAGTGTTTCGGCGTGCAAAATCTCGTTATCGCGGTAATCCGTTTCCTGTGTCAACGGCACTTCGCGTACGATAACGATTTCAGCCCCTTGTTCCGGCGCGGTTTTGAAAACGATGTTGCCGCTGCTGATTTCCCAATCCGTTCGTTCCGTCTGCACATCTTTCAGTTTTTGCTTAACCTTGACATGCGTTTCTTCCAAAAAAGAAAACGGAACCGCAAATTCTTTCGCCGTTCCGTTTCCGATGTAAACCGCTTTGTTTTGCGGACTGCTTACCGTCATAATTGTTGCTCCTTTCAAAAATAAAGCGGGGAAAATTCCCCGCCGTGCATGCTTCTGCTTTTAGCAGAATACAATGAATCGTGATTATTTTTATGAAGAAGTCAATAAACAACAAAAAAGCCGTTGAAAATCAACGGCTTTTGAAGTGGCTGGGAAACCTGGACTCGAACCAAGACTAACGGAGTCAGAGTCCGCTGTTCTACCATTAAACTATTTCCCATCAATCTGACAGAAGTTTATATAACGCTTTCACTGCCGCTTGGCAAGAGTTTTTTTGAAAAAATTTTCAAAAAATGCTATATTGGTTCGTTGATTTGAAGAGGTGCGCGATGAAAAAAGGAATTGTGTTTTTGGCGGCGCTGTTGTTTGCGTTTTCGGCGCAGGCGCAAGTGGTGAAATTGGCAAAAGTCGAACGGGCGAACGGTGATGCGGCGGGCGTGTACGCGGGAAAAGTCAAGGCTGTCGACCATGCGAATCTGTTTTTCCGCGTGGGCGGGCCGATTGTGTCGCAAAAGCTGGTTTTGGGGCAGAATGTCAAAAAAGGCGACGTTCTGATGCGTCTGGACGATCGCGATTACCGCCGTCAAATCGAACAAATCACCAACGCAATCCAAGCCGAAAAAGCCGTCAACGAATTGGCGGTTAAAACGTTGAAGCGCACGCAAAAACTGATTGAAAACGGCTATGCGTCGAAACAGCGTTTGGATGCGGCGCAGTCGGCAAAGGACGCTTCGGACGCGAAAATCAAAAGCTCCGAAGCCGCTTTGAAAATCGCGCGGGACAAATTGGCGGACACTTATTTGAAAGCGCCGTTTGACGGGCGAATCACGCAGCTGTTGGCACAGGAAAACGAGGTTGCGCAGGCGTATCATCCCGTTGCCGTTCTGCAAAACTTGGCAAAACTGGAAGTCGTCGTCAATCTGCCAGAAAGCGCGGTGCCGGCCGTCGGTTTGCGCGAAGTCGATTCGTATGTCGGCAAAGCGTTCACGGTGACTTTTCCGTCGCGCGACAACTATAAAATCAAGGCGAAATTGACCGATATGGCACCCTCTGCGGCGGGGGCGCGTCCGACGTACGAGCTTCGGTTCCGTTTCGATCAGCCCAAGGATTTTCTGATTTTGCCCGACATGACGGCTGAAATCGCTTTGCCGACGGGCAAAAACGCGGGCGGGCTGTTCGTGCCGTTTTCCGCTGTCGTATATCGCGAAGCCGATCCTTTTGTGTGGCTTTACGATTCTAAAACAAGGCAAATCAAGCCCGCCGCCGTCAAAGTCGGCGCGGTGTTCGACAATCAATCCGTCGAAATCACGGACGGCGTTTCGGCGGGTGATTTCGTGGTGGCGGCCGGCGGCGACCGTTTAAGCGAAAATGCCGCCGTTTCCGTTATGAATCCGGAGGTTTTGTCCGATGTCCGTGATTGAGTACACTTTAAAACACAAGGCTTTGTTCGTCTTTTTGACCGTTGTCTTGCTGGTCGGCGGGCTGGTGTCATATTTCGAGCTGGGGCGGCTGGAATATCCGAACTTTACAATCAAAAAGGCGGTTGTGGCGACGACTTACCCCGGGGCGACGGCGGAGCAGGTCGAAAAGCAGGTCACCGACAAAATCGAGGAAGAAATCCAAAAAATGGGGCAGATTGACAACATCACGTCAATCAGCCGCGACAATCTGTCGGTTATTCATGTCGAAATCCAAGCCAAATATCCGTCAACGGAAATTCCGCAGATTTGGGATGAACTGCGGCGCAAAATCCGCGATGTCGCGCCGTCTTTGCCCGCGGGGGCGCAAACGCCGAAAATCGTTGACGATTTCGGGGACGTGTACGGAATCTTTCTGTCCCTGTCTGGAAAAGGTTACACGTTCGACGATTTGAAAGATTACGCCGACGTTTTGAAAAAAGAGTTTTTAAGCATCAAAGACGTTGCCAAAGTCGAATTCTGGGGCATGCCCGAAAAGGCGGTTTACGTCGAATTCAAACGCGGCGTTCTGGCGCAGCTGGGGTTGTCCTTGAATGATATTTTCACGGGCATCAATGCCGATAACCAAGTGTCTTTGGCGGGAAACGTCAAAATCGCCGACGAATACCCCGCTTTGATTGTGTCGGACGAACCCGATAAAGTGGACGCTTTACGCAATATGTTTTTGACGGACGGGCAGGGCAAACTGTTCCGTTTGGGCGATGTGGCGAAAGTGTACCGCGGCTATCGCGAACCGTTCAGCCAAATCATGACGCACAACGGCGCGCCCGCTTTGGGTATCGGGATTTCGATTGTCAACGGCGGAAACGTGGTCAAATTGGGCAACGCGGTGGAAGCAAAATTAAAGCAAATGCAGTCCCGCCAGCCCGTCGGCATGGATGTCGATTTCATCAATCTGCAATCCCGCGACGTGCAGAAATCGGTCAACGATTTTATGGTCAATCTGGTCGAATCCGTGCTGATTGTGGTGGGGATTCTGTTCATCACCATGGGCGGACGGTCGGGGTCGATTATCGGGCTGACTTTGTTACTGATTATGTTGGGCACGTTTATCGGCATGAAGTTGTCGGGAATCGAAATGCACATCGTATCGCTGGGGTCGCTGATTGTGGCTTTGGGGATGCTGGTGGACAACGCGATTGTCATTGTGGACGCGTATCTGGTCAAAACGGCGCAGGGCGAAGAACCCGAGCCCGCTTTGAAAAACATTGTCAAGACGTATCAGCTGCCTTTGCTGGGGGCGACTTTGATTGCGATTTTGGCGTTCGCGCCCGTTGCGTTCAACCCCGGAAACGTGGGCGAGCTGTGCCGTTCGCTGTTTTCCGTCGTGTCGATGTCGCTGTTGCTCAGCTGGGTGCTGGCGATTACGATAACGCCGCTGTTCTGCCTGTTCTTTATCAAACCCGCCAAACAGGGGACGGAAAGCGAAGTGTACGGCGGAAGAATCTATCAAGCCTACCGCAACAGCTTGATTTTCTGTCTGAAGCACAAAAAAGCGAGCGTCCTGTTGCTGATTGCCGTTCTGGCGGTTTCGGGGGCGGCGTATCCGTTTGTGACGCAGGCGTTTTTCCCCGATTCGACGCGCAATCAGTTCTATATCGACTATTGGCGCGCGCCCGCCAGCCATATCGACGAAACGAACGCGGACGCGGCGGCGATTGCCGATTGGCTGCAAAAGCAAGACGGCGTTACGGAAACGACCGTTTTTACGGGCGAGGGCGCTTTGCGCTTTTTGATGGCGTACAATTACAACGACCACAATCCTGCTTATGCGCAGATTTTGGCAAGCGTCGATGATTACCGCAAGATTCCCGCGTTGCTGAAGGCGTCGGAACGTTATATCGCCGAGCATTATCCGCAAGCCATGGCGCAGGCGTTGAGCTTTACCGAGGGCGTGAACATCCCCTTTAAAGTCGAAGCGCGGTTTCGCGGGGCGGACAAAAAAGTTTTGCGCAAGCTGGCGGACGAAGCCAAAGCTTTGTTCCGCAAAAACGGAAACGTCAAATACATCCGCGACAACTGGGGCGATGAAATCAAGGCTTTGCGCGTCAAGTACGCTCCGTTGAAAGGGCGCGGCGCAATGGTGTCGAGGGGCGAACTGACGCAGGCTTTGTCGTGGAACTTTTACGGTGTGACCGTCGGGACGTTCCGCGACGGCAAAGACCTTATCCCCATTGTGACGCGCGCAGTCGAATCCGAACGCGATTCGGCGCAGGCTTTGGACGGCGTGCAGGTGGCAAGCACGACGACGCGGCAGACTTACAATATGCGGCAAGTAACGGACGGTATTGAAATTGTGCCGAATTACGCAGTCATCGCGCACCGCGACCGCGTGCCGACGATTACCGTTCAAGGTTCGCCGAAAGCGGGCAGTCCCGCCGAACTGCAAAAACAGCTGGAACAGGCGTTGAGCGAAATCAAGCTGACCGACGGGTACACGTTGGAATGGGGCGGGGAAAAAGAAGAAAAACACAAAGCCGAAGACGCGATGATTCGGATGTTTCCCGTGGCTGTTTTGGCGATGTTTTTGCTGATGGCGATGCTGTTCGAGCATTTCCGCGACGCCGTTGCCGCGCTGATGTCCGTGCCGTTCATTCTGGTCGGCATGGTGTGGGGGCTGATTATCGCGAATGTGCCGTTCGGCTTTATGGCTTTGGTCGGATTTTTGGGGCTGTCGGGCATGCTGTTGAAAAACGCGATTGTCATGCTGGATCAAATCAATACGGAACAATTAAGCGGCAAACCCGTGTTTCAATCGATTGTCGATGCGGGCGTGTCGCGTCTGCGTCCCGTGTCCATGGGGGCGGGGACGACGATTTTGGGCGTTGTGCCGCTGATTACGCACGCATTTTATTCGTCCATGGCGGCGACGATTGTGTTCGGGCTGTTTGTGTCGACCGTTTTGGTGCTGTACACGATTCCCGTGTTTTACGCGGCGCTGTACCGCGTCAAAGCAGGGACTTGACCCCGTCGATGATGAACTGGGCGGACAGTGCGCCCAGCACGATGCCGAAGATTTTGGAAATCACGGTGTTAATCGTTTGCCCGATGATTCGGGACAGAACGGCGGCGGCGCGGAACAGGCCGTAGTTTGCCAGCAAAACGACGGCGAGCGTGAAGATAATCAGCATTTGGCTGGAAATGTCGCCGTTGTGCGAGCTCATCAACAGAATAATCGACGCAATCGTTCCGGGACCCGCAATCAACGGCACGGCAAGGGGGAAAATCGCAACGTCGGTTGTGCCGGCTTCGGGTTCTTCGGTTGATTTTTCCTTGTGTTCCTCGCCGAACACCATTTGCAGACCGACGATGAACAGCATGATTCCGCCCGCGATTCGGAAAGCGGGCAGGGAAATGCCCATGGCGTTCAAAAACCGTTCGCCGACAAACGCGAAAACGACCAAAACCAAAAAGCCGATTAAACAAGCGCGTTTGGCGACCTGTTCGCGGTATCCTTCGCGGGGGCTGGCGGTCAAAGCCAGAAACAGCGGCATATTTCCGATGGGATCCATAACCACGAAAAGCATGGTGAACATCGGTATAAACAAACTGAAGAAATGCGCCATTTTACCCCCTCTTGAAACAAATTTTGGACATATTTTCTTTATAGACGAAATTTTTAGACAATGGAAGAGGGGAAAAAGAAAAAATATTGTTTGAATACAACCGTTTTTCATATATCCTTGGGCAAAAGATTTTTGATGTAAGGATTGATGATGACGGACTTATCCCATATTCGCAACTTTTCGATTGTCGCGCACATTGACCACGGCAAATCGACTTTGGCGGACAGGCTGATTCAAACGTGCGGCGGGCTGACCCAGCGCGAAATGCACGAACAGGTCTTGGATTCCATGGATTTGGAACGCGAACGCGGCATCACCATCAAAGCGCAAACCGTTCGCTTGAATTACAAGGCGCAGGACGGGCAGACCTATCAGCTGAACCTGATTGATACTCCGGGGCATGTGGACTTTACTTACGAAGTCAGCCGTTCTTTGGCGGCGTGCGAAGGCTCTTTGCTGGTCGTCGACGCGTCGCAGGGGGTCGAGGCGCAGACTTTGGCGAACGTGTACAAGGCTTTGGACTGCAATCATGAAATCGTGCCCGTCATCAACAAAGTCGATTTGCCCGCCGCGCACCCCGAACAGGTCAAGGCGCAAATCGAGGACGTCATCGGCATCGACACGTCGAACGCGGTCGAAACGTCCGCGAAAACGGGACTGGGCATTACGGAGGTGCTGGAAAGCATCGTCAAATATTTGCCTGCGCCGACGGGCGACATCGAAGCGCCGCTGAAAGCCATGCTGGTCGATTCGTGGTACGACCCGTATCTGGGCGTGATTATTCTGGTGCGCATCAAGGACGGCATTTTGAAAAAAGGCATGAAAATCCGCATGATGGCGCACGGCAGCACCTACGAGGTCGAACGCGTCGGCATTTTCACGCCGAAAATGAAAGACGTTCCCGAACTGACCGCGGGCGAGCTGGGCTTTATCACCGCGGGCATCAAAACGGTCGGCGACACCAAGGTCGGCGATACGATTACAGACGACCGCCGTCCCGCCGCCGAACCTTTGCCGGGGTTTAAGCCAAGCGTCCCCGTTGTGTTCTGTTCAATGTTTCCGCTGGACACCAGTTATTACGAAAACCTGCGCGACGCGTTGGGCAAACTGCAGCTGAACGATGCGAGCTTTGATTTTTCGCCCGAAAAATCCGCCGCTTTGGGGCAGGGGTTCCGCTGCGGGTTCCTTGGGCTGCTGCATATGGAAATCATCGAGGAACGCTTGGAACGCGAATTCAATCTGGATTTGATTACGACCGCACCCAGCGTCAGCTACAAAATGCACATGACGGACGGTTCGATTGTCGAACTGCACAATCCCGCCGATTTCCCCGATGTGACGAACATCGCATCCATCGAAGAACCGTGGGTTAGGGCGACAATCCTTGTTCCCGACAATTATTTAGGTTCGGTCATCCAGCTTTGCACCGAACGGCGCGGCGTGCAGAAAGATTTGACGTATGTCGGTAACCGCGCGATGCTGGTTTACGAGTTGCCGTTAAACGAAATCGTGTTTGACTTTTACGACCGCTTGAAGTCGCTGACCAGCGGCTACGCCAGTTTCGATTACGAAGTCGCGGGCTACCAGACGGGCGATTTGGTCAAAGTTACGATTTTGGTCAACGGCGAAGTCGTGGACGCGCTGTCGTTTTTGACGCACCGTTCTCAATCCGAACGGCGTGGGCGGCAGATTTGCGAACGGCTGAAGGACTTGATTCCCCGTCACCAGTTCAAAATCCCCATTCAAGCCGCTATCGGCGGGAAAATCATCGCGCGCGAAGACATCGCCGCGTTCCGCAAAGACGTAACGTCGAAATGCTACGGCGGCGATATCACCCGCAAACGCAAGCTGCTTGAAAAGCAAAAAGAGGGCAAAAAACGCATGCGCCAGTTCGGCAAAGTCGAAATTCCGCAGTCGGCGTTCATTTCCGCTTTGCGCATCGGGGACGACAAATAAAGGATTAGTCGCGGCGTCCGAACAGGCGTTCGATGTCTTTCAGTTTCAATTCGATGTAGGTCGGGCGGCCGTGGATGCATTGCCCCGCGAACGGTTCGGCTTCCATTTGGCGCAGCAGGGTATTCATTTCGGAAATATCCAGCTTGCGCCCCGCGCGCACCGACCCGTGGCAAGCCATGCGGGCGACGACAGCTTTCAGCCGTTCCTGCAAACTGGTCAGCTGCGGGTTTTCCGCCAACGTGTCGGCAAGGTCAGTCATCAGCGTTTTGGCGTTGACTTCGCCCAAAATCGCGGGCGTCGCGCGCACCAAAACCGTGCCGTCGCCGAACGGTTCAAACAGCAATCCCGTTTTTTTCAGTTCGTCCGCACATTCCGCCAAGGCCGCCGCTTTCGCTTCGCCGATTTCGACGACTTCGGGCAGCAGCAGGTATTGCGCGGGGGCGTCGCCCTCGTTCAAAGCACGGGACATTTTTTCATAGGTCAGCCGTTCGTGCGCGGCGTGTTGGTCGACAATGACAATGCCGTCTTCGGTCTGCGCAACGATGTAGGTTTCGTGCAGCTGCGCTTTTGCCAATCCCAAAGGCGGAAAATCATCTGCGGTTTCTTCGGCGGCGGGCGCGGGTTCTTCAACGGTTTCAAACGCGCGCGGCGTCGGTGCGGAATAGGTTTCGTTCGCGCGGAACAGGTTTTGTTTTTGGGCAAAGCTCGGCTGTTTCGAGGCGGAAAATGTCGCTTTTGGATACGGTAAGGGCTTTGGCCGCGACGGCGCGGGGGACGGCGCAAAGCTAATGGCCGTTTCGGCGACGGACAGAGCTTCATCCGCCAAAGTGTGCGATGTTTGACAGCCCGTCAGGGTCAACGCTTGGCGCACGGCGGCGACGATGATGCCGCGGACGTCCTGCGCGTTGCGGAAACGCACTTCGGCTTTGGTCGGGTGGACGTTCATATCGACGTCTTCGGGCGGCAGGGTGACATACAGCACCAAAACGGGGAAACGGTCGGACGGCAGCAAAGCGCGGTATGCGCCCTTGATTGCGCCCAACAGCACTTTGTCGCGCACGGGGCGGCCGTTCACAAAGAAATACTGATCGCCGGCCGTCGCTTTGTTCAAGGTCGGCAGGCTGACATACCCCGACAGCGAAACGCCGTTGCGTTCGGCCGTGACGGGGGCGGCGTTGTCGGTGAAATCCGCGCCGACCACCTGCGCGATGCGGGATAAAGTATCCGAACAGGCGGGATAGTCCAGACGCTTTTTCTTTTCGTCCGACAGGGTGAAAGACACGGCGGGATACGCCAAAGCCAGCCTGTCCAGAATATCCTTGACGGCGGAAATTTCCGTCGCCGCAGACTTTAAAAATTTCAATCGGGCGGGGACGGCGTAAAACATATCCCGCACCTCTATCCGCGTGCCGAAGCCCGCGGACGACGGTTCGGGTTCGCCCTTTTCGCCGCCGTTGACGGACAGACTCCACGCCGATTCGGAACCCGCGGGGCGCGACGTTATCGTCATGCGCGCGACCGACCCGACGGACGGCAAAGCTTCCCCGCGGAATCCCAGAAAATCAAGGTGGAACAAATCGTCCGTCGGCAGTTTGGACGTGGCGTGGCGTTCAACCGCCAAAGACAGTTCGTCGGGCGTCATGCCTTTGCCGTTGTCGATGACAATCAGCGATTCCTTGCCCCCGTCCGTCAAGATGACGTCGATTTTGTCCGCGCCCGCGTCCAGTGAATTTTCGACCAGCTCTTTTACCGCCGAAGCGGGACGCTCCAGCACTTCGCCCGCGGCGATGCGGTTAATCAGCGACGGCGGTAAAAGACGCAAGCCCATTGTTTACTTCTTCAGTCCTGCGCGATACGCGCGGGCGGCGTTAATCAAGCCGTTGGTCGAACAATCGTGCGTCGTGATTTGCGACGCGCTCTTGATTTCGGGCAAAATCTTTTTCGCCAGCTGTTTGCCCAGTTCGACGCCCCATTGGTCGTAGCTGTTGACGTTCCAAATCACGCCTTGGACAAAGATTTTGTGTTCGTACATCGCAATCAGTCTGCCCAGCGTGCGCGGGTCGATTTTTTCGACCAGCACCATGTTCGACGGACGGTTGCCCGAAAAGATTTTGTGCTGCAGCAGTTTTTGGATTTTTTCCTCGTCAACGCCCTGCGCTTCGAATTCGGCGCGGACTTCGGCGGCGGTTTTGCCTTTCATCAGCGCTTCGGCCTGTGCAAAGACGTTCGACAGCAAAATCGGGTGGTGGTCGCCCGTTTCGTTCAGCGAAATCGCGGGAATGATGAAATCGCACGGAATCAAGTGCGTTCCCTGATGAATCAGCTGATAGAACGAATGTTGACCGTTCGTCCCCGGTTCGCCGAACAAAATCGGTCCCGTGGTGTAGGAAACGGGCTTGCCGTCGCGGGTGACGCCTTTGCCGTTCGATTCCATGTCGGCCTGCTGCAAATAGGCGGGCAGGCGGTGCAAATACTGGTCATAAGGCAGGACGGCGTAAGCTTCGGAATTGAAGAAGTTGCAGTACCACACGCCCAAAACGCCCAGAATGACGGGAATGTTTTTGTGCAAAGGCGCGGTGCGGAAATGCTCGTCCATTTCATAGCCGCCCGTCAGCAGTTCGACAAAGTTTTCAAATCCGACGGAAATCGCAATCGACAGACCGATGGCCGACCACAGGGAATAGCGGCCGCCGACCCAGTCCCAGAATTCAAACATGTTCGCGGGGTCGATGCCGAACTTTTCGACTTCGGCGGTGTTGGTGGACAACGCGACGAAATGTTTCGCAACGGCGGCTTCGCCCAAAGCGCCGACCAGCCAATCGCGCGCCGTGTGGGCGTTCGTCAGCGTTTCCTGCGTCGTAAAGGTTTTGGACGCGACGATGAACAGCGTTGTTTCGGGGTTCAGATTTTTCAGCGTTTCAACCATGTGCGTGCCGTCGACGTTAGACACGAAACGGACGTTCAATCCTTTTTGCTGATAGTGTTTCAGCGCTTCAACGACCATGACGGGACCCAAGTCCGAACCGCCGATGCCGATGTTCACGACGTCGGTAATCGCTTTGCCCGTTTCGCCTTTCCATTCGCCCGAACGAACCGCATCGGAAAACGTTTTCATTTTTTCCAAAACGGCTTTGATTTGGGGCATGACGTCCTTGCCGTCCACAAAAACGGGACGGTTCGAGCGGTTGCGCAAAGCGGTGTGCAGAACGGCGCGGTTTTCGGTGATGTTGATTTTTTCACCCGAAAACATTTTGTCGCGCATTTGTTCGACACCGGCTTCTTTCGCCAGCTCAATCAAGTTTTTCATCGTGTCGGCGTCGATGCGGTTTTTGGAATAATCCAACAGCAAATCGTTCAGAGAAACGGAAAATTCGTCAAAGCGTTTCGGGTCGGCGGCGAACATGTCGCGCATTTGCACACCGCGCATTTCCGTATAATTCTTTTCCAGTTTTTTCCAAGCGTTCAAATCGGTCAAAGACATAGATACTTCTCCTAAAAATAAAAGTGCTTAAAGATTAGCAGGTTTTCCCACAACAACAAAGAACAAACTTTCGGGGGCAAGCAAACGGGCGGCGACTCGGCGCGCGTCGGACAGCGAAACGGCGTTCATCAGCGCGTTTCTGTTTTGCAGATAGTCGATTCCCTCTCCATTGTACTGCAAAGCCGCCAAAAACGAAGCCAGCCCCGCAGACGATGTGAACGACAGCGGAAACGACCCCGTCAAATAGGTTTTCGCGTCTTTCAACTCTTTGACGGTTTGTCCCGATTGAGCCATTTTTGCCCATTCGGCTTTGACGATGTCGATTGCGCCCGCGATTTTCGCGTTGTCGGACGCCAGTGTTCCGATATACATCGGCGAATGTTTCAAGGGCAGCATAAAGGTCGAAACATTGTACGCCAAGCCGTTCTTTTCCCGCACTTTGTCGAACAGACGGGATGCGAAGCCGCCCCCGCCGAACGAATAATCGACCAGCAAAGCGGCGTAATAGTCGGGGTCGCTGCGGGGAATGCCCGCATGCCCGAACACCGCCGCGCTTTGCGGGGCGTCCATGGTCAAAACGTCGGTGCGCGCGGTTAAGTCGGGCGTAAAGTCGGGAATGTCGGGCAAAACCGCCTTTTCGGGCAAATCGGAAAACGTTTTTTCCAATAACGTTTTCAATTCGGATTCGGAAATGTTGCCCGCCACGCCGACGACCATATTGTCGCGGGAAAAACGGCGGCGGACAAGGCGTTTCAAGCTTGAACGCGTGACCGCTTTCACGCCGTCTGCGGAGGGCATGATGCGGCTGTAGGGGTGGTTTTTGAACACCAGTTTCAAAAACCGTTCGTAAGCGGCGTTGTTCGGGTTGCCTTTGCGGGCTTTGACAGCGGCAAGGAGCCGTTCCCGAGCCTGTTTCAAAGCCCTTTTGTCGAAGCGCGGTTTGGTCAGCGCCAACCGCAGGAAATCGAAAGCTTCGCCCCGGTTTTGGCGTAAAGTCGTCAAATCGGCGGAAATGTAGTCGGCTCCGCTGGAAAAATCGAGCTCAATCGCTTTTTCCGCCAAAATCTGGTTCAGCTGTTCGGATTTGTACCGTCCCGCGCCTTCGCCCAGCAAAGCCGCCGCCATCGGGGTCAAGCCCTGCAGCCGTTTCGGGTCGGACGCCGCTCCGCCGTTGAACAGGACGGAAACCGCAATCAAAGGCGTTGATTTTTCCTCTATCAGCCACGCTTTGACACCGTTGGAAGCGGTGACTTCGCGCACTTGCGGAACGCTGAACGGCATTTCCTTGACAACGGGCAGACGGAGGGGCGTTTTCTTGACAACCTCGATACGCTGAGCCGCCGCGCCGTTTGTCAGCGCGAAAAACAAAACGAAGCAGAAAAACAGGCGTTTCATGGCGTTGCCTCGGGCGTTAAAACGGTGGTGACGACGGGGGCTGACGCCGTCATGTTTTTATACGCCGCTTTGACCTCGGCCAAAGAAACGGCGCTGATTTTTTCGGGGAATTTTTCCAGCTCTTCAATTCCCAACCCCAGAATTTCCGCCAAACCGACAACGTTTGCGGTTGTTTCGGGATTATCAATCAAATGCTCCATTCCCGCAATCAAGCGTTTTTTTGCTTGGCGCAAAGCTTTTTCACTGATGTCGACGGGGCGGTCAAGCGCGCTTTCAACGTCGGCGGCGGACGAATCGGGCGACACCGCGGCAACAATCGAAAAAGTGCCTTTGTCCAAAGCAAATCCGCGGTAATCCGCGGAAACGGAGCTGGCTTTTTTGGTGTCAACCAGACGTTTGTAAAAAATCCCCAAATCCTTTGCGCCCAAAAGCTCTGCCAAAACGGCGTAGGCGTGGGCGGATTCTTTGCCCTCCGACAGGTAGGAGGGGACAATGAAAGTCCTTGCAACCGTTTGAATTTTCGCCAGCGGATGCGTCATTTCGATTGTCGATTTCAACGGATGCGAATCCGTAAACATCCGCTTTGTCCGCGCTTTGCGGCCGGGGGGCAGCTTGCCGTAATATTTTTCGGCAAGGGGCTTCAGCTCTGCCGCCGTAATGTCGCCTGCGACAATCAGCACCGCGTTGTCGGGCGCGTAGTGTTCTTGGTAGAAATCGCGCGCGTCTTTGACGGTCAGCGCTGCCAATTCCTTTTTGAAGCCGATAACGGGGCGGGCATAGGCGTGTTCCCCCCACAGCAGCTGATTGCGCCGCTCCGCCAGCAGGGCGGCGGGATTGTTTTCCGTGCGCATCAGGCGTTCCTCTTTGACGACCTCCAATTCGGGGGTGAAGTCTTTGAGCGTAAAGCGCAGGTTTTTCATGCGGTCGGATTCCAGAAACATCACCAATTCCAAGCGGTCGCGCGCGATGTTCTGATAATACGCCGTATAGTCGTAAGACGTGAACGCGTTTTCGTTGCCGCCGTTGCGGGCGACAATTTTGGAAAATTCGCCGTCGGGAACGGCGGGCGTGCCTTTGAACATCAAATGTTCCAAAACGTGTGCAATGCCCGATTTTCCGCGCGGGTCGTCAATGCTGCCCGTTTTGTACCAAACCATATGGGTGACGGCGGGGGCGCGGTGATTTTCGACAGCGATGACTTTCATGCCGTTGTCAAGCGTGAAGCTTTCCGCTTTGAACAGGTTTTCCGCGCGGGCGGGCAAAGCCAGCAATAAACAAAGGCAAAGAAGGCGAATCAAAACGTCAGCTCCGGCGCGGAAGTGTCGTCGGAGGATGCCGCAGCTTTGGGCTCGACGGTTTGTTCGGGCGGAAGAACGTTCGCCGGCGCGGCGTTTTCAACGGGGGCGCGCAGGAAAAAATCGGGCGGCAGCATCAAGTTTTTCTGCGGTTCCGCACCTGTTGCATCGGGGCCGCGTTTGTCCCAGTTCGCATAGTCGGAACAGGCGGCAAGCCCTAAAACCGTTAAACAAATCAAAGCTTTTTTCATCTGTGAAATTCCTTTAAACCAGTTCCAAAGCCGTAATCGCGGCGCTGAGTTCGACCTGCGCGTATTTGTCGGCGATTGCGGACAGCGCGATGTCGTTCATCTGGTCGCCCTTGGTAATGCGGTTTTTGTCCCATGAAACGGTGTCGCGCGCCGCGCACAAATCCGCCGCGACAATCGTTTTGTATCCCAGCAGTTTGGCGTCGTGCGCGGTGGCTGAAACCGTCGTCGGCGTGTCCAGTCCCGCCAAAATCAGCGTGTCAATGCCCGCCGATTCCAAATCGGTGTGCAGCAAAGATCCCGCAAACGCGCTTGAGGCGTATTTTGTGTAAATGGCGTGCGTTTTGCGCGGGGCAAGTTCGGGATAAAACGCCGCGCCCGCGCTTTCGGGGGCGAAAACGGTGCTTGCCATGCTTTTGGCCAAATGGCGGACGTGGCAAACCATGATTTTATGCTTGTCCGCCCAGTTCAGCAATGCGGCGGCGGGGGCGGCGACGGCGTAAGCCGCTTCTATCGGCAGCAGTCCCGTAAAGTGTTCGTTCTGGTATTCCAGAAAAACAACGGCTGTTTTTTTCTTGTAAAGCCGCGTCGCGTCGGGCGTTCCCGACAAACGGCGGAAAACGTTCGGGGTCATTTGTCCGATCCTTTCGGTTTTTCAATCGGGGCGAAAAACAAATTCCACAGCAGAATGTACCCCGCGCCGGCGCAAATCGCGGAATCGGCAATGTTAAAGGCCGGCCAATGGTGCGTTCCGACGTAAAAATCCAGAAAATCCACCACCGCGCCGAAACGGACGCGGTCGATGATGTTGCCGATTGCCCCGCCCAGAATCAGCCCGAAGCAGATTTGCGTTTTGACATCTTTTTCGTTTTTCATCCAATAAAAAACGATGCCGCAAATCATCAGCGCGACGACCGTCAAAACAACGGGGGCAAGCGGTTTGTCCGAATGAAACATGGAAAAGCTGACACCGCGGTTCCACGCCAGAACATAGTTGAAAAAACTTGTCACTTTTACGGGCGGAACGTGATTCGCAAAGTAGGTGAGCGTCGCGATTTTCGACGCTTGGTCGGCAATCAAAGCGATAAAGGCGGCGATAAGTCCCTGTTTCATTCCAGAATCCTTTTAATTTGGTTTGTGTCCTGTTCGATTTGACGCTTCAATTCAATCAAGGACGCGAATTTTTGTTCGGGGCGGACAAAGTCAATCAGCTGAACGCGTATCCGTTTTCCGTACAAGTCGCCATTGTAATTCAAAATGTGCGCTTCAAGCAAGATCCCTTCGCCGTCGACCGTCGGGCGCGTTCCGATGTTGGCAAGGGCGGGCATCCATTCGCCGTCAATCAGCGCTTTCGCCGCGTAAACGCCCAGACGCGGCACAATCGAATCGCGCGGTTCGATGTTGATTGTGGGATAGCCGATGACGCGTCCGCGCTTGAAACCGTGGACGACGTATCCTTCGATTTCAAAGGGGCGTCCCGTCAATTTTGCGGCTTGGGCGACGTGACCGTCGCGGATGAACGCGCGGATTCGCGACGACGATATGATTTCGTCGTTGAAATCGCGCAGTTTCGCCACGGGATAAACGGGCAGATTCGGATAGTTTTTTTGCAGGTATTCAATGCTGCCTTCGCGGTTGCGGCCGAATCCGTAATCTTCGCCGACGACAATCGCCGCCGCGTGCAGTCCGCCGATTAAGACATCCTCGACGAATTGTTTGGCGGTCATTTCGGCAAACGCGCGGTTGAACGCAAATACGAAAAAGCCGTTAATCGGCAAAGTGCAAATCGCGCGGACTTTGGCGCGAATCGGTGTGATGCGGAACGTCCGTCCGCCGGGGCGGAAATATGCCGACGGGTGCGGTTCAAACGTCATCAGCATGACGGGACGGTTCATTTTTTTGCCGATTTCGACCGCTTTTTCGACAACGGCGTGGTGTCCCGAGTGGAATCCGTCGAAATTGCCGATGGCAATCACGGCGTTTTGGTAAGCTTCGGGCACTTTTCGCCAAGAATGAAAAAATCGCATTTGTTTTCTGTCATCCAACCTTTTATAGTAAGGAAAACACAAACAAAGGAGGCTTGTCCATGTTTACTTTACCCGTCGTTTTGGGACATCGCGGCGCGCGCAACGTCAAAACGGAAAACACCTTAGAAGCTTTTCGCTATGCTTGTCAATCGGGGATTCGGTGGGTCGAGCTGGACGCGATGCTGACCAAAGACGGAAAAGTCGTTGTTTTTCACGACGAAGAACTGGACAGAATGGCTGAAAACGCGGCGGGCAGACTGGACGAAAGAACATATGCCGAACTGCAAAACGTCGTTTTGAAAAACAATCAGAAAATTCCGACGCTGGCGGAAGTGCTGGACGTTTTGAACGAATACGGTGCTTGCGTCAACGTGGAAATCAAACCGTCGCGTCCCGAATTGGGGCGCGAAACGGCGCGCAAGGTTTGGGATGTCGTCAAGGAAAAAGGATTCGACAATCCCGACAGGCTGTATTTTTCCAGCTTCACTTGGGACGCTTTGGAGGAAACGCAAACCCTTGCCCCGCACATCCGCCGCGGCGTTCTGGTGGAAGACATTTCGGGCGACTGGCGTCCCGCCGCGAAAAAGGTCAATGCTTATTCAATCAACTATGACGCGGATTTGCTGAATCCGCCGTTAATCAAGGAAATTCTGGACGCGGGATACAAGCTGCTGGTTTATACCGTCAACGATTTCGATCTGGCGAAATCTTTGCTGGCGCAGGGTGCGTCGGGCGTGTTCAGCGACATTCCCGTTCAAATGGCGCAAGCGTTGGGGGTTCCGCTTAACGCTTCTGCGCAATGACGCATTGATACAGTCCGCCGAACGTCGTCGATTTCGCCCAGATGATGCCTTTGGATTCCCGCAAATTCGCGGGGGCGAAGCTTTGGATGTCCTTGTACCAAAGCGATTCCGCGAACGGTTCAAACAAACGGTTGAACAGGCGGACGGGGTGTTTCAGCGGGTGGTACGCGCACGGCATGGCGTAATCGACGACGACGATTTTTCCATGGGGCGCCAAAGCGTCAAAAGCCCGCTTTAAAACGACTTCCTTATGCGCGTCGGGCAGTTCGTGAAGCGTGAAAAACAAAACGGCGACGTCATATTTTTTATCCGTCGGGATTGAAAAGTCGCGAACGTTCAGCCGCACGTTCAGCCATGGTGAAACGGACGGCAGCAAAGCGTTGATTTGAGGTTTGGAAACGTCTTCAATGTGATAAACGCCTTGACCGTTCATTTTTTCGGCGATGGCATGCTGCAGATTGCCGTCCGCTATTCCGAATTGCAAAACGTTCAATCCCGCATGGAGCTCGTCCGTTACATAACGAATCAACCGCCGCTGCATGAAACAATTCGATACGGCGGACATAAAGCCGTTACTGAAAAAACGGATGATTCGCGGCGAAAAATAACGTCTGCGGTAAACCGATTCCAAGTAAGCGGGTAGCGGTTTTTCCGCGGAATCGATGTCTTCCTCGACAACAAAGGACACGCGCGGCGGCGGAACGGGTTTCGGCGACGTAATTTTGATTTCCGGTTTTTCGTTGGTCATCAGTCTATCAATCCCAAATTTCTGCCCGCAATCACCGCGCCCGTGCGGTTGATGACGTTCAAAGCCCTTAAAATCGCGGTGACGTGCAGTTTGACGGTACCCTCGGACAAATCCAGTTCGCGGGCGATGATTTTATTCGGCTTGCCTTGCCCCATCAGCCGCAAAACGTCCAGCTGCCGCGGGGTCAAGGGACCTTTGACGGCGGAATCTTCGGGCTTGTTTTGCAGATTCAGCAGTTCTGACGGCAGGTAAAGCCCCCCGGCCAAAATCAAATGCAGCGCGCTGAGAATGATTTTGTTGGATGATGTTTTCGGAATAAAGCCCGATGCGCCGATGTCGACGGCTTGCAGCACGTTTTCGGGTTCGGTTACGGCGGACAGAACGACAATCGGAGTGTCGGGATTGTGCTCTTTGAGCAGGCGCAGGGATTCGTGCCACGGCATTCCGGGCATCGCCAAATCCGTCAAAATCAAATCGTAAGCGGTTTTGCCGTCGGCTTTTTGCTGCAATTCACGGTGGTTTGACGCGGTGTCGACGCTGATTTCGCCGTCCAAATCGGACAAAACCATGCGCAAGCCGTCCAAAAAAAGTTCGTGATCGTCCGCAATTAAAATTTTCAGCATTGGATTCTCCAACAAAAATTGAATATAGTGTAGCGAAAAGTCTTTATTAAAAACAGGAAAAAAATGAATACGGCAAAAGTTTTCGATTTGGCGCGCCAAGGCGACGGGCTGATTTCGGTTGACGGGAAGAAAGTTTTTATCGCAAACACGGCGGCGGGCGATACGGTGGAATACCGTATGGTTTCGGACAACCGCGCGGAAGTCGTTCAAGTGGTCGAACCGAGCGCCGACCGCGCCGCTCCGCTTTGCCCTCATGCGGCGGACTGCGGGGGGTGCGCTTTGCAGCAGCTGAACGCGGATGCGTACAGGGCTTTCAAAATGCGGTATTTGCGCGAAGCGTTGGCTGGATTGGAATTGCCCGAATTCGACGACCCCGTGTTTGCTGCTCCGAAAACCAGACGGCGCGTGACGTTCGCGCTTGCGTGGAACGGACTGTTTCGCGGCATGGGACTGAATCAAAAGCAAAGCGACAGGATTTTGAACATCGATTCCTGCGCCGTTTTGATTCCCGAACTGGAACGGCTGATAAAGCCTTTGCGCGCCGCAATAACGGATAAAAAACTGCCGTATCCCAAGAAACGCGGAACGGGCGACGTGTCTTTGCTGTGGACGGATACGGGCGCGGACGTGCTGCTGACTTTGCCGTTTGAACCCGATGCGGCGTGGCGCAAGGCCTTGGCGGATTTCGCGGTTGGAAACGGTGTCGCGCGCATGTCGTGGCGCACGTCGGAAAGGCAGGATGCCGAACCGCTGATTATGCTCCACGCGCCCGAACTGAAAGTCGGCGATTTTGCGCTGAAACCGCCCGCGGGCGTGTTTTTGCAGCCGTCACAAGCGGGACAGGACGCTTTGACCGCCGCCGTCGTCGAATACGTCGGCAAAGCCAAAAAAGTTTATGATTTGTTTTGCGGGGCGGGGACGTTCACTTTGCCTTTGCTTCAGAAAAAGCGGATTTTGAAAGGAGCGGACAACGCGCCGTTCGCTTTGGAGGCTTTGCGGCTGGCGTCGCAGGGCAGGGTGGAAGTGCAGGAGCGCGATTTGTTCAAAACGCCGCTCTATCCCGATGAACTGGAGGGGTTCGACTGTGTCGTGTTCGACCCGCCGCGCGCGGGGGCGAAAGCGCAAGTCGAACAAATCGTTGCCGCGGGGATTCCCAAAGTCGTCGCCGTGTCGTGCAATCCCGTCAGTTTTGCGCGCGATGCTGAGATTCTGACAAACGGCGGCTATGCGTTGAAACGCCTGCGTCCCGTCGACCAGTTCGTCTTTACCCCGCATTTGGAATTGGCGGCTTTGTTTGAAAAATAAAGTCAGTCTTGATTCGCGAACTGCAAAAATCCCGCGACAAGGTTTTCGTTGCGGACTTTGATGCCGTCGGGGACTTTCAAAATTGCGGGCGTAAAGTTCCAGATATATTTAAAGTCGGCTTTGACCAAATCGTCGGCGACTTTCTGCGCAAATGCGCGCGGCACGGTCAAAATGGCGATGTCGGCTTGGGATTCGCGCGCCAGCTCGGACAAACGGGACACGGGATAAATCGGTTTGCCGTTGACCGCCGTGCCGACCTTTTCGGGCGCGCTGTCGAACAATGCCAAAATGTTCAGCCCGTAATCGCTGAACGCGGAATAGTTCGCCAAAGCCATGCCCAAATGCCCCGCGCCGACGATGAACGCGTTTTTGACTTTTTGAAAGCCGAGCGTGTCTTCGATGGATTCTTTGAGCGCCTGCACGTCATAACCGACGCGGCCGCGGCCTTCGTTGTTCAACAGCTTGAAATCCTTGCGCACCTGCGAATCGTCCACGCCCAGACGCGTTGCGATTTGCGGACTGGAAATGGTGGGGATTTTGTCCTCGATATATTCAATCAGCAGGCTGTGATATTGCGCCAGACGGGCGTACACTTTTTCGGAAAGGGGCTGATTCATAGCGTAATTCCTTGAATTTGTTTGGCTCCATCATAAAAGGCTTTTTAAAGAAAATCCAGCCCGAAAGATTTTTCGGCTGCTTTTTAGAAAGTGCTTGATTTTTGGCGGCGATTCGATTATATAAGAAACTGTGAAATAAATCACGATTAACCCAAACAGTTTACTATCAGAGGGAACAATGGAAAACGAAGTCAGAACCGCAGAGGATCTTGAGGCCGTCATTACCAAAGCGCACGAAGCGCAGGCGAAATACGCTTCGTACACGCAGGAACAGGTGGACAAGATTTTCCGTGAAGTCGCGTTGGCGGCTAACAAAGCCCGTATTCCTTTGGCGCAGATGGCTGCCGAAGAAACGGGTATGGGCGTTATGGAAGACAAGGTGATTAAAAACCACTTCGCGTCCGAATACATCTATAACAAATACAGAAATATGAAAACCTGCGGCGTTATCGAAGAAGACAAAGCCGGCGGCATCAAGAAAATCGCCGAACCCATCGGCGTTATCGCAGGCATCGTCCCGACGACGAACCCGACTTCCACAGCCATTTTCAAAACTCTGATTGCGTTGAAAACGCGCAATGCCATTGTCTTTTCGCCGCATCCCCGCGCCAAGAAAAGCACCATCGCCGCCGCCAAGCTGTGCTTGGAAGCCGCGGTCAAAGCCGGTGCTCCGGAAGGAATCGTCGGCTGGATTGACGAACCGACAATCGAATTGTCCGACATGCTGATGAAACACCCCAAGGTCGACATCATTCTGGCGACAGGCGGCCCCGGCATGGTCAAAGCCGCTTACTCTTCGGGCAAACCCGCTTTGGGTGTCGGCCCCGGCAACACGCCCGCGGTCATTGACGAAACCGCCGACATTCAAATGGCTGTTTCCTCGATTCTGCTCAGCAAAACGTTCGACAACGGCATGATTTGCGCGTCCGAACAGTCCGTTATCGCGGTTGATGAAGTTTACGAAGCCGTCCGCAAGGAATTTGAATATCGCGGCGCTTACATCCTGAACGAACAGGAACGCGAAAAAGTTGCTGCCATTCTGTTGACCCCGCGCGGCGTGAACCCCGCGATTGTCGGTCAGCCCGCTTACAAGATTGCGGAAATGGCAGGCGTCGAAGTTCCCGAAGAAACGAAAGTTCTGATTGGCGAAGTCGAAGACACGACGACCGCCGAACCGTTCGCGCATGAAAAACTGTCGCCCGTTTTGGCTCTGTATCGCGCCAAAGATTTCGAAGACGCGATGGACAAAGCTTATACGCTGGTCGACCACGGCGGCGCGGGTCATACTTCCGTTCTGTACACGGACGAAAGAAAGACCGACCGCATCAACGCTTTCGGCAACAAGATTCATACCGGCCGCATTTTGATTAACTCCCCCGCGGCGCAGGGCGCCATCGGCGATTTGTTCAACTTCAAACTGAACCCGACTTTGACCATCGGCTGCGGTTCGTGGGGCGGCAACGCCACCAGCGAAAACGTTGGTCCGAAGCACCTGTTGAACATCAAAACCGTCGCCGAAAGGAGAGAAAATATGTTGTGGTATAAAGTACCGCCCAAGATTTATTTCAAACGCGGGTCGATGGACTACGCTTTGCGCGAATTGAAAGGCAAAAAGCGCGCTTTCATCGTAACCGACCGCTTCCTGTTCAATTCGGGTGCCGTGAACAACATCACCAACGTTTTGGACGAAATCGGAACGGATTACCAAATCTTCTTTGACGTGAAGCCCGATCCCACGCTGTCGACGATTAACGACGCGATGATGATGGTCAAAACGTACGAACCCGATTGCTTTATCGCGCTGGGCGGCGGTTCGCCGATTGACGCGTGCAAAGTCATGTGGCTGATGTATGAACAGCCCGAAATCAAATTCGAAGACGTCGCGATGCGCTTTATGGACATCCGCAAGAGAATTTGCGATTTGCCCGCTTTGGGTGCGAAAGCGTCCATGGTCGCCATTCCGACGACATCGGGTACGGGTTCCGAAGTAACGCCGTTCGCGGTTATTACCGACGACAAAACCCACATCAAATATCCGTTGGCGGACTATGCGCTGACCCCGTCCATGGCGATTGTCGACGCGAATCTGGTTGACACGATGCCGCCGGGACTGTGCGCCGCTTCGGGTTATGACGCGATTGTTCACGCGATTGAAGCTTACGTTTCCATTATGGCGACGAACTTCACAAACTCGAACGCTTTGGAAGCCGCGAAAAAGGTTTACAAATACCTGCCGCGTTCTTACAAAAACGGCAAAAACGACCCGATCGCCCGCGAAAAGATGCATTACGCGTCCACGCTGGCCGGTATGGCTTTTGCTAACGCGTTCTTGGGATTGTGCCACTCGATGGCGCACAAACTGGGCGCCGCGTTCAACATTCCGCACGGTATTGCGAACGCGCTGCTGCTGTGCCAGGTCATTCGCTTCAACGCAAGCGACCGCCCTGTCAAACAGGCTGCTTTCGCCCAGTACAAATACCCGAATGCGAAAGAAAAATACGGCCAGATTGCCAACGCTCTGAAACTGGGCGGCAAAAACGACGACGAAAAGTTGGAATTGCTGCTGCAGGCGTTGACGAACTTGAAGAAAGAAGTCAACATTCCTCTGTCCATCCGCGAATACGGTATTAAAGAGGAAGACTTCAACGCCAAGTTGGATGAATTGGTAGAAATGGCGTTTGACGATCAATGCACGGGCGCCAACCCTCGTTATCCTTTGTTCAAGGAAATCAAGGAAATCTACTTGAAGGCTTATGAAGGAATCGTTTAACCCCTCAGATTCCTTCATATCAAAGCAGGCACTGTCCCCTCGGTGCCTGCTTTTTTTGTATTCGGAAAACTCCGCGCCGAGCGGGAGGGGGGGGGAGGGGAACACAATAAAAAAAGAGGCGGGTCAACAGACCCGCCCCTATTGATTTTAAATCGTGGGCAAAATCATTCCAGAGGACAGCTTCCGCCGACCAGGATGCCATCACTGCCGACTTGGCAATAGTGGCCTGTTGCAACGGTTGTGCAAGAAACATGGCTGCAGCATCCGCCGGAAGCAGTCCAAGCGTTCTTGGCAAAAGAGTTGCCAAGGAAACAGACTCTGCTGCCCGCACGATATTTTCCGGGGGAAGACGGTCCGCCCTTGCCGTCGGGTGCTTTCCCGTCCGGGCAGGGACACTGGCACGACGCGTTGTCCGTGCAGGGAACGCAGCCGCATGCCGATGTGTTGAACGAATTGCCTGCCGCGCAGGTCGTTTCCTTGCAATAACAGCCGCCCAATCCGTTGGGTTGCCGCTAAGGCATTTTTTATCATCGGGACAGTTCGAATTTGATGTGCACTCCACCTTTTTCAAATCTGTTTTTTGATTGCGCTGACGGTGGGAGCTGTGCCGTAATCGTCACCGCCGCCCCCCAGTTTCATCGTCCTCGCGACCGTGAATGTTGCGGAGTCATCTAAAAGTTGAGGGGTGATAAGTGTCAGCAGTCGAAGAGTTTAAAATAAACGCCGTTGCCGTCAAAAATAAAAGTTTTTTCATAGGGTTATCCGTTGATTGACCTTATTCATTGTTAAAGTATAACACGGCAAAAAAAACACCCCTTAAAATAGAGGTGTTTCTTTGATTGAACAAACCAAAATATCAAGCGCACATGAACGCGGCGTCTTCATCAGACTGTTCGGCGGCCTGTTTTTCTTCCAATTCCGCCATATAGGACGGCAAATCAACGATTTCGTAATTGCTTTCGTCGGCCAGCAAGGCTGTCAGCAAAGCGTTCGTATCCGTGTGTCCCGAACGGTTGCCTGTAAAACGCGCAATCAACGGCATGCCCGTCATGTACAAATCGCCGACGGCATCCAACATTTTGTGGCGGACGAATTCATCCGTGTAGCGCAGTCCATCTTTGTTCATAATCGTATTGTCATTGACCAGAATGGCGTTGTCCAGCGAACCGCCGCGCGCCAAACCGATGGAACGCAACATTTCGATGTCTTTCAAAAAACCGAATGTGCGAGCGCGGCAGAACATATTTTTAAAGTTTGCGGCGGTCAAATTCAAATCCGTTTCCTGATGCCCGATAATCGCGGCGGGGAAATCAATGGCGAAGTGCATGGACAGCCCTTCATCCGCGGGGGAAAGGGTGACTTCCTTGTCGCCGTCTTTGTATGAAACGGATTTTAAGACTTTGACGGCTTTCAAAGCGGCCTTCTGCACTTTGATTCCGGCACATTCCAACAGGAAGACGAACGGAGCCGCGCTGCCGTCCATAACGGGGGTTTCGGGACCGTTGATGTCGATTGCCATGTTGGTGATGCCCAGAGCGTGAATGGCGGCCATCAAATGTTCGATTGTCGCGATTTTGACGCCGTCCTTGTTCCCGATGCAGGTGCACATTCTGGTGTCGACGACATTTTCGTGCCGCGCGGGAATGTAAGCGTTCCGGCCGGCAACGTCCGTACGGTGGAAAACAATGCCCGTATTGATTTCGGCAGGTTTCAAGACCATTGAAATCTTGTTGCCCGTGTGCAGACCGACACCGACGCAAGAAATTTCGTGCTTGATTGTTTTTTGTTGATATTTTTCCATGTTCATTTTCCTGTCCCCCCCTTTGTACGGGTTAAACTTCTATCATAAGGTTTAACAATGAACGGACGTGATTTCAAATCAAGCTTTGTTACAGTTTGTTACATTTACTTTTTGTTAAATTTTTCAAGAAGATGAAGATAAAAAAACAGCCGCAGGCTTTAAAGCTTGCGGCTGACGACAAAAGTCAATGTCAATGCCGTAAAAAGGCGGGCAAATCGCTTTCTTCCTCGGCCGTTTTATCGGCGGTGTCGGGAGCGGGCTGGTTGCGCCGCGTAACGAACTGGAACAATGAAGGACGCGGTTTTTCCTTTTCGACGGGTTTAACGGGCGCGGGAACAACCGGCGGCGCGGGCTGAGGCGCGGGAGCCGTAAACAAATCTTCCTGCGGGCGGGGAGCCGGCTGGGATTCGCTCATAAAAGACGGAAAGCGGTTTTGCGCGGCGGGTTTCGCCGTCAGCGGCTCGAAAACCGGTGCGTGCCGCTGTTCACCCGAAATGCCGAACAATTCATTCGGCGACGGCATGGCGGGCAAAGCGGAACTGCCCGATTTGGGAACAAACGACGGCGCTTCTTTCAAAGCGGACGGCGCGGCGGCATGCTGAGCCGGCAAAGCGGGAATTTCGTCTTCAAGGACGGAAATGTCCTCTTGTTCCGGTTCGGGTTCGTTTTCTTCCGCAGGTTCAACATGCGGCTGAACGGCGGGTTCCGGTTTTGTGAACGAGGGAGCCGTAAAGGCGGGCGTTGCCGCGGGTTTCGCGGCCGACGCGCCGAAAAGGGCGGAATTGCTTTGGAACGGATTGCCCGATTCCTGCGAACGGGTGATGCCCGTTGCGACGACAGACACGCGAATCGAACCTTCCAATGATTCGTCGTACGATGCGCCGAAGATGATGTTGGCTTCGGGGTCGACTTCGCGGCGGATGCGGTTGGCGGCTTCGTCGACTTCGTACAGCGTCAAGTCGTTGCCGCCCGCGATGTTAATCAAGATGCCTTTCGCCCCCGTCATTGACGCGTCGTCAAGCAGCGGATTGGCAATGGCTTCTTCAGCCGCCGCCAAAGCGCGGCCTTCGCCCGAAGCCGTTCCCATTCCCATCATGGCGCGCCCCATTTCCGCCATAACCGTGCGCACGTCCGAAAAGTCCAGATTAATAATCCCCGGCGTGATAATCAAATCGGTGATGCTGCGAACGCCGCCTTGCAACACTTGATCGGCGCGCTTGAACGCTTCGGCAAAAGTCATTTTTTCATCGGCGACCAAAAACAGGTTTTGGTTCGGGATGACAATCAGCGTATCGACGTATTGCGCCATTTCTTCAATGCCGCGTTCGGCAATCGCCATGCGGTGACGGCCTTCAAACGTAAAAGGCTTTGTAACGACGCCGACGGTCAAGATGTCGCGTTCGCGCGCCATTTTCGCAATGACGGGCGCCGCCCCCGTTCCCGTGCCGCCGCCCATGCCCGCGGTGATAAAGACCATGTTCGCGCCGTCCAGAACGTCCGAAATTTCGGAAGCGGCTTCCTCGGCGGATTCTTTGCCGACTTCGGGACGCGCGCCGGCGCCTTGCCCTTTGGTGGTTTGGATGCCCAGTTGGATTTTCGTTTCGGCCAAGGAAGCTTTCAGCGCTTGCGCGTCCGTGTTCGCGACAACAAAGTCGACGCCTTCCAAATTGGACTGAATCATATTGTTAATCGCGTTTCCGCCCGCGCCGCCGACACCGACGACGGTGATTTTCGGGGTTAAAAGGACGACGGGCTGTTGTTCAGGGACGCTGATGTCTAAGCTCATGGACTTCTCCGTTTAATAAGATAACCCCGAATCGGCGGATTTTTGCGCTTTTAAGGGCTTTATCGATACAATTCTGAACCGATTGTATCCGAAAAGTCTTTAACAATTATCTAAAAACCAATGAAAAAAGCGAACGAATTTATTTTTCGGTTTGCCGATGTCGTCCCGCGCGAACGACGAATTCAGCAAATACCGCGACGTATAGCGCAACAGGCCGAAGCATCCCATCGCCATGGGGAACATGTGTTCGGGGACGACCGTTTGACGCAAGGGAATGTGCAGCGGTTTTCCCAGACGCGTGTTCAATCCCAAAACGGCGCGCGCTTTTTCACATATTCCGTGCATTTGGGCGCCGCCGCCGACCAAAACGGCGTTTAGACAGTAATCGTAAAAACCCTGTTCTTCCAATTTGGAGCGGACGGCTTGAAAAATATCGGACACAACAGGTTCTATGACGGCGGTGACGGCCGATTTTGAAACGCGAACCAGATTGGTGCGTTCTTTTTCGCCAATGAGGGGGATTTCGATTTCCTCTTGATCGTAAGAGGACGACGGCATGGTCGAACCGTTCAGCGTTTTGATGCGCTCCGCGTCGTCCCACGCCATTTTGAACGATTGAGCCAGATTTTTGGTGATGGCGTTCGCGCCCAGCGGGATTCTGTCGCAAAAGGTGAACTGTTTGCCGTAAAAATAGCCGATTCCCGTCGATCCTGCGCCAAGGTCGATAACGACGGAGCCTTGTTCCGCTTCCTCCCGCGTCAAGCAGGCCAAGCCCGCCGCATAGGGAGAGGCGACTTTTTTCGCACAGTTCAAATGGCTTTGTTCCAGCATGGAATCCATGTCGCGCATCGGATACAGCGGCGTCATGACCGTGTGCAGAATTAATGACAGTTTATCCCCCGTCAATCCTATCGGATTGGACAAGCCGTGACGATCGTCCACCCCGTAGTCAATCGGGATGCAATGCAAAATTTCGTCATTTTTTTCGGGAATTTTGTTTTGCGCTTTGGCAATCAAGCGGTTGACGTCGGGCTGAGTCGCTTCTTTGCCGTCTAAGTCCACCGTTTCGTTGACCAGAAACGATGAAATTTGCTTTGCGCACGCCGTTGCCACGACGGTTTCAATGCGTTCGCCCGTTTCTTTTTCGGCGGCCGCAACCGCGTGCATAACGGATGACACCGCGGCGGGCAAGTCGGCTATGCCCGCTTTGTCGATGCCGCGGCTTTGATGAAAACCGATGCTGACAAGGTCGATTTTTTCGTCTTCCAACGGTCGCGCCAGAATACAGCAGGTCTTGGATGTGCCGACATCCAATACGGCAATCAATCCGTTCTTGTTCAAAACGCGGGGCATGAAGTCATCCTTTAAAGCGATTCCTCCAAAGCCAAATCGGGCTTCGGAACGGTTTTCTTTTTGCTTTTTTTGTATTCTTTCAAATGAACGATAAGCTTGTCCGGCTGGCGCAAGTCGACCATCGAAATTTCCCTGTCCAGCAGTCCTTGCGTTTTATTCAAGCGCGCCAGCCGTCCCCATTCGGACGCGGGATCGCTTTCGGGCAGGCGGACGGTGATGCCGTTGTCCAAATCATCCAAAATGACGTTCCAACGGCGTTTCCCGATGCGGATGCCCGCTTTGACGCGGCGCAGCAATTCGGGTTCTTGAGCCAGAAAAGCGAGCAATTCCGGCGTTTTTTCGGGGGCTTCAACCCCTAAAATCAACGGAAGGCCGTTCAGTTTGCGCACGGTTGTTTCAATGATTTGCCCGTCCGAATCAATCGGTTTGTAAACGCCTTGGTTTTGCCAGACGGCAATCGGCGTGCGTTCGGTCAGGTTAATCAGCAGAAAATGCGGCAGTCGCCGTTCGATTTCAACCGTTTTGACCCACGGCAGGCGCTGCATTTCCTCGCGCGCTTTGACAATGTCTATGGCGGTCAGCGGCATGCCGCGTTCGGCTTTCAAGATTTCCATTAACGCTTTTTGCGGTGTGCGGTCGCGCCCGCGCACGAAAATTTCGTTCAGCCGCAAATCCGCAGTCATTGCCGCCTGCTGCAACAAATAAGACAGCATTTCCTTTTTTTCCGCATAATAAGCCGTGTAGGTGAACGCGACGCAGCCGCTTGCCGCGGCAAGCAGGGCGAACGCCCATAAAAACGGGCGGATTTTAGCGGAAAAACGGAAACTTAATCCCCGCATCGGGCGTTCTCCACCAACAGGGAAACCAGTTCGGGGTAAGTATAGCCCGCATAACGCGCAATATCCGGCACCAAAGACAGGCTTGTCATTCCCGGCTGAGTGTTCGTTTCCAAAATCACGATGCGCGCGGGTTTGGCTTTGTTCGTGTCGTCATAGCGGAAATCGGAACGGGACACCCCGCGGCAGCCCAAAGCGTCGTGCGCTTTTGCCGCCAGAGCCATCATGGTTTCGTAATCGGCGGCGGGCATGGGAGCGGGAACGATATGCCGCGCTCCGCCGTCGGTGTATTTGGCGTGATAGTCGTAAAAGTCGTCGTTCGGCACGATTTCCAGAACGCCCAAAGGCTTGCCGTCCAAAACCGCGACGGTCATTTCGCGTCCCGCGATGTATTCTTCCGCCAAAATATCCGCATCGTCGGGGTAGGGGTAGGTTTCGGCGGTGAAGTTCGGTTCATCTTTTTCAAAGATGTACACGCCGACCGAAGAGCCGTCGCTGACGGGTTTCAGCACATAGGGACGGGGCAGAACGTCGCCCGCCAGAATGTCGGCTTTTTTCACAACGCGCCCTTTGGCGACGGGAATGCCCGCCTGTTGATAGACGCCGCGCGCCGCCGCTTTGTTCATCGCCAAAGCCGACGCCAGCCGCCCCGAATGGGTGTAGGGGATTTGCATCAAATCGAGCAGTCCTTGGATGCAGCCGTCTTCGCCGTATTTGCCGTGCAAAGCGTTAAACAGAACGTCGGGCTTTTCGCGTTGGATTGTTGCGATGAAAGCGGGAATGTCCGCCGTCAAATCAATCGTGAAAACGTCGTACCCCGCTTGTTTCAAAGCATCCGCGACATTTGCGCCGCTGTTCAGCGAAACTTCGCGTTCCGACGACATGCCGCCCATCAACACACCGATTTTTTTGGTCATTATTTGCCTCCGAACGTACTGAAAGCTTTGGGTTTCACGCCGACGCGGCGGACTTCCCATTCCAAATTGATTTCGCTGGTTTCCCAAACGCGTTTTTGAACCGTTTCCGCCAGCGTTTCAAAGTCGCGCGCCGTCGCTTTGCCCAAATTGACAAAGAAATTCGCGTGCTTTTCCGACACAATCGCGTCGCCGACGCGCAAGCCGCGGCATCCCGCTTTTTCAATCAGCTGCCACGCTTTCAGTCCCACGGGATTTTTGAACATCGATCCCGCCGTGCGGACGCCCGTCGGCTGGTTTTGTTTGCGCAGTTTTTTGTATTCCTCCATACGGGCGGCGATGGATTCTTTGGTATCAGGGATGCCTTTTAAAACGACATCCGTGAAAATCCAGCCCGATGGCAGGGCGTTTTCGCGGTATCCGAACGGGATTTCTTCACGCGTCAAGCTGATTTCCGCCCCCGATTGTTCCAATCCGTTCAGTTCGACCAGTCTGTCCGCGACGCATCCGCCGTGCGCGCCGGCGTTCATGCGCACCGCGCCGCCGATTGTGCCGGGGATGCCGACCATGAATTCAAATCCGGACAGTCCCGCTTCTAGCGCCGTTTTTGCGATTTCCGTATTTTTGACCGCCGCGTCGCAGATGATTTTGTCGCCGTCGACGCGAATCTTTTTAAATCCCGATGTCAGACGGATGACGACGCCGGGGATGCCGCCGTCACGAATCAGCAGATTCGAGCCGCCGCCGATGACCGTAACGGGCGTGTTGACTTTGGCTTTTAAAAAGAACGCCAAGTCGTCTTTGTCCGCGGGTTCAAACAACACTTCGGCGGGACCGCCGACGCCAAGCCAGGTCAGCTGAGCCAGCGGCGCGTTTTCCGTAACGCGTCCGCGAACGGGGGGCATCAAGTCCTTTAACGACGGGGATTTTGAAAACAGGTGACGAAACCACGAAAACATAGCTTATCCTTTCGCCGCAAACAAAGCTTCCAATTCGGCGGGCAGAGCTTTTGCCCACGCGGAAATGCTGCCAGCGCCCAAGCAAATGACGATGTCGTCCTTGCCCGCCTGTTCGGCGATGATGCCCGCCAAATCTTCGCGTTTGTCCAGTTCGATAACGTTGCGGTGACCGTGCGCGCGCAACCCTTCGACCAAAGCGTGCTTGTTGGCGGACGGAATTTCGTCTTCGCCCGCCGCGTAAATGTCGGCGACAATCACGCAATCCGCATCGTTGAACGCGGTGCAGAATTGTTCAAACAAATCGGCGACGCGGGTATAGCGGTGCGGCTGCCAAACGGCGATGACTTTCTTTTTGGCGACATCGCGCGCGGCTTTCAGTGTCGAAGCGATTTCAATCGGATGATGACCGTAATCGTCGATAATCGTAATGCCGTTGACTTCGCCGCGTTTGGTAAAGCGTCTTTGCACGCCCTCAAAATTCGCCAAAGCGGTGCGGATTGCATCCTCTTTCACGCCCAGCTGCAGCCCGACCGCAATCGCCGCCAAAGCGTTTTGGACGTTGTGGCGACCGTAAACGGGCAGTTTCAAACCCTCGATTCGGTATTCCCGTCCCGTCGGCGACACTTCGGGCGCGATGACGGCGTCAAAGGTAATCATCCCCGGTTCCGCGCTTTGAATTTGGCCGCTGACTTCCGCCAGCGGGGTCAAGCCGTAAGTGATGATATGGCGGTCGGACACGCGTCCGATAAGTTTTTGAACTTCGGGGTGGTCGACGCACAGGCACGCGAATCCGTAAAACGGAATGTTCTGAACAAAGCTTAAATACGCGTCTTTCATTTTGTCGTAAGTGCCGTAGTAGTTCAGATGTTCGGGATCCATATTCGTAACGACGACGGCGGTGGCGGGCAGTTTGATAAAGCTGCCGTCCGATTCGTCGGCTTCGGCGACCAGCCATTTGCCGTCGCCCAAATGCGCGTTTGTGCCGTAGGAATTGATGATGCCGCCGTTTGCGACCGTGGGATCAAGCCCCGCCGCTTGTAAAACCGCGCCAATCATCGAGGTTGTCGTTGTTTTGCCGTGCGTTCCGCCGACCGCGACCGACCATTTCAGGCGCATCAGTTCCGCCAGCATTTCCGCGCGGCGCACAACGGGGATGCGATGCTTGCGCGCTTCGGCGATTTCGGGATTGTCCCCGTGAATGGCGGACGATACGACGACGACGCCCGCGTTTTGGACGTTTTCGGGTTTGTGCCCGATGAAAATCTTGATGCCCATGTCGCGCAGGCGTTTAACGTTGGCTGATTCGGCGATGTCAGACCCTTGCACATCGTAACCGAGGTTGTGCATCAGTTCGGCGATGCAGCTCATCCCGCTGCCGCCGATGCCTACAAAGTGAAGCGTTCCGAATGAAAAGGGCAAGTTCGTCATTGTTTTGCGTTTCCTGTTTCGATAACGGCGTCGGCCAACAGCGTCGCCGCGTCGGGCTTAGCCAAAAGTTTTGCATTGTCGGCTACAGTTATAAGCTTTTTTGCGTCGTTAAACAATTCCGTAATTAACGCCGTCAGTTTTTCGGGGGTGAAATCGGGTTCTTCAATTAAAAAAGCGGCATTGTTTTTGCTCATAAACTCGGCGTTATGCAGCTGGTGCGCGTCGGGGGAACGCAAAATCGGAACGATGAGGGCGGGGCGTCCCGCGGCGGTCAGTTCGGCGATGGTGGACGCGCCCGCGCGGCAGATGACAAGGCTTGCTTTCGCCAAGCGTTTATCCATATCCGAAAAAAACGGGGCGAGTTCGACTTTCAATCCGCTGTCGGCGTACGCCTGTTCCAAAGCGGGCAGGTCGGCGGGGCGCGCCTGTTGGGCGACGGTCAAGCGGTACTTGACGGAAACGGGCAGGGCTTTCAAGGCCTCGGGAATCACTTCGCTTAAAATATGCGCGCCTTGCGATCCGCCGAAAATCAGCAAATCGAACGTGTCGGCGGGGGCTTGGTACGGCACGTTTCCCAACGCCAGAATCGCGTGACGGACGGGAACGCCCGTATAGGCCGTTTTCAGCTTGGCGGGGATTTTTGCGACGTTCGGAAAGGTCGTGGCTATCAAGCTGGCCCGTTTCGCCAAAACCCGGTTTGCCCCGCCCAACACGCTGTTTTGTTCATGCAGGACAAGGGGGATTCCCAAAATTCCCGCGGCGAACGCGGCGGGAAAAGAGGCGTATCCGCCGAAGCCGACGACGGCTTTGGGGTTGACTTTGCGCAGGATGAACAAACATTGCAAAATGCCGAACGCCATCAGCATTAACGCTTTGATTTTGCGGATTTTGCTTAAATTCGCATAAGCCCCCGCAAACACGCGGTATTCCTTGCTTTGCGGAAACTGTCCCGAAAACGAATTGCCGCGTCTGTCCGTGATAAAGCAGACGGCATGGCCGCGCTTGGTCAATTCGGTCGCCAGAGCTTGTGCGGGGAAAACATGGCCGCCCGTGCCGCCCGCCGTTAAAACGTAAGTATCCGTCATGGTGTATCCTTTCCCGTATTCGTGCTGCGCGTCAGTCCCAAAACCATGCCCATTGCGAAACCCAGCGACAACAAAGAAGAGCCGCCGTACGAAACAAACGGCAAAGTCATTCCTTTGGTGGGAATCAAGCTCAGCGTCGAAGCCATATTGACCAAAGCCTGCATGCCGAATTGCGTCAGCAATCCCGACACGGCCAGCAAAGTGAACAGGTTTTTGTCTTTGGTCAAAATCAATAAAAATCCGCGGTAGACAATCGCTGCGAAAATGCCGACGACAAATAGGGTGACGATTAATCCGAATTCTTCCGCCGCGACAGCCAGCACAAAGTCCGTATGCGCGTCGGGCAGAATATTTTTAACCGTGCCTTCCCCCGGTCCCGTGCCGAACAAGCCGCCGTTTTTAATCGCTTCAAATGCGGTGCGGACTTGGAACGTATCCCCCGATTCCGGATTTAAAAACCGGTCGACGCGCGCTTGGACGTGCGGCAGAAGGAAATAGGCGGAGGTCGAACCGATTCCGCCGATCAGCATCAAGGCTGAAATCCACGACATCGGCAGGCCGCTTAAAAACAGTTCGATGCCGAAAATCACGCTGACCGTCAGCACCATGCCGAAATCGGGCTGTTTTATCAGCAATCCGATTAAAACAACGTACAATCCCGCCGTCCAAAGCGTGCCTTTGACATGCGGGTTGGACTTGCCCAAGGAAATCAGCCAGGCCGCAACGACGGCAAAGGCGGGTTTTGCAAACTCCGACGGCTGCAATGAAACGCCGAAAATGCGAATCCAGCGCGACGCGCCTTTGATTTGCGTGCCGTGAACCAGCACCAGAACCAGACAAACCAGCATTGCCGCCATGGTCGCCAGACTGATAAGGCGGATTGTTTTCGGCGATTGAATGGAAATGCCTGTCATCAACAGCACCGACAGAATCATAAACACGACTTGATGCCGGATAAGGAAATAAATATCCAGATTTAAATGCTTGGCAATCGCGGGAGTTGCCGAAAATGTCAGCACGATGCCGATGCCGAACAAAACGAACAGCATTGCCAGCAAAGGGCGGTCGATGGTCCACCACCACCGCCCGAAAACGCTGTTATCCGTTCTGGCAATCGTTGTTTTCATTTGTTATCGGATTTTTAAAGTGGACAGGGCGATTAACCCCAAAATCATGGCGACAATCCAAAAACGGACGACGACGGTCAGTTCCGACCATCCCAGTTTTTCAAAGTGATGGTGCAGCGGCGCCATTTTGAAAACGCGGTGGTGCGTCGTTTTGTACGCCAGAACTTGGATGATGACGGACAGGGTTTCTGCGACGAACAGGCCGCCCGCAATCGCCAACACGATTTCGTGTTTGGTCGCGACGCTCAGTGCGCCCAAAGCCCCGCCCAAAGCCAGCGATCCCGTGTCTCCCATAAAGATTTTGGCGGGCGGCGCGTTGAACCACAAAAATCCCATTCCCGCGCCGATAAGCGCACCGCAAAACACAGCCAGCTCGCCCGAACCCGCGATGTAGGGAAGCTGCAGATACGCCGCGAAAGCCGCGTGTCCCGCAATATAGCTGATAATCATAAACACGGCGGAAGCAATCATCATGGGAACTGTTGCCAGTCCGTCCAGTCCGTCTGTCAGATTGACGGCGTTCGCCGATCCGACGATGACGAACATCGCAAACGGCAGATACGCCCAACACAGATTGACCGCCCAGTTTTTAAAGAACGGAAAAGTCAGCGTCGTTGCCGTCGGGGCGGCCGTGATTTTCGTCATATACCATGCGACAAAACCCGCAACCGCGAATTCGCAAAGCAGTTTTAATTTGCCGCGCATGCCGCCCGAGCTTTTGCGCGACACTTTCAGATAATCGTCCGCAAAACCGATAACGCCGAAGCACAGCGTCAATCCCAAAACCAGCCAGACATACGCGCTTTTCCAATCCGCCCACAACACGGTTGAAACGGCCAGAGAAGCCAGAATCATCAGCCCGCCCATCGTCGGCGTCCCCTGTTTTTTCAAATGGGTTTCGGGGCCGTCCGTGCGAATCGGCTGGCAGCAGTGCTGTTTGTCTTTCAGCCAGTGAATCAGCATCGGTCCGATGATAAAGCACACAATCAAAGCCGTAAAAATCGCGCCGCCCGTTCTGAACGTCAGATATTTAAAAATGTTCAAAAACGAATATTGTGCGGACAGAGGATAAAGCAGGTTGTAAAGCATAACAGATTACCCGTTGTTCATATTTTTCAGTTTTTCGACAATCAGCGTCATTTTGCTGCCGAACGACCCTTTGACGAACACAATGTCGCCGGGGCGGACGGATTGCGCGACGGTATCCGCCAATTCCGCGGAAGTCAAGGCTTTTGCGCCTTGATTTTCGGCGGGCATGCTGTCGAACAGTTTTCCGGTTTGCTCGCCTGCCGCGAACAGCAGGTCGACGGCGTTGTCTTCCAGACTTTTTTTCAATCCCAAGTGCAGGGCTTCCGATTCGCCGCCCAATTCCAGCATATCGCCCAAAACGGCAATGCGGCGTCCGCCTTTTTCGGGTTCAAGCGTGCCGAGCACTTCCAGTCCCGCGGCCATGGATTCGGGATTGGCGTTGTAGGCGTCGTCAATCAGCATAAACTCGCCGCCCGCACAAGGCAAAGTGTAACGCTTGCCGCGTCCCGCCGTCGGATACAGGCGGCTCAAACTTTGCAAAGCCGATGCCATATCGACGCCCAAAACGTCCAAAACGCCGACAACGGCAAGGCTGTTCATCACTTGATGTTTCCCGGGCAGATGCAGAATGTAGGAATAGCGCGCGGGTTCGACGCGGGCGGTAACGGGCGTTTCGTCCGCTGTTTCCGCGCAATAAATCAATCCGACGCTGTTTTCGGCGCGCGTGCCGAACGTGCGGATGTCCGTCAATCCCGCTTTTTTGGCTTCTTTCGCCAGCAATTCAAACTGCGGGTTGTCCGCGTTCAAAAACACGATGCCTTTGTCGGTCATGCCTTCGAAAATTTCGGCTTTGGCAAGGGCGGTGTCGTCGGGGGTTTTGAAGTATTCGTGATGTGCCGAGCCAATCATCGTGATGACGGCGATGTCGGGGCGGGTCAAAGCGGTCAGCTCCGCCATTTCGCCCGCGTGGCTGATGCCCATTTCAATCACGGCGAAATCCGTTTTTTCGGGCATGCGCGCCAGCGTCAAAGGCAAGCCGATGTTGTTGTTCAGATTGCCCATTGTCGTGTGCGTCCGTCCGACGGAGGACAGCGCGATTTTCAGCATTTCCTTTGTGCTGGTTTTTCCCGAACTGCCCGTAATGCCGATGACTTTCGCGGTTGTTCTGGCGCGCGCGGCGGCCGCCAAATCTTTCAACGCCTTGGTTGTGTCGGAAACCAGAATGACCTGTTCCAGCGGAACGTTTTCGGGCAATTTCGATACCAATACGCCCGCCGCGCCTTTTTTCAAGGCCTGCGCGACGAAATCGTGTCCGTCCAGACGTTCGCCGATTAAAGCGATGTACAAATCGCCCGCTTTGACCGTGCGCGAATCAATCGAAATTCCCGTTATCGCAAAATCGCTGCCCGCGCGTCCGTTCGTTGCATGCGCCACGGCTTCCGCCGTCCACAGCGGCGTATCCGCCAAAGCAATGGCTTTGCGGACTTCTTCGCGGTCGTCAAAGGGATGCATGACGCCTTTAATCAGCTGTCCCGTTTCGTGACCTTTGCCCGCGACGACCAGAATGTCGCCCGATTCCAGTTGTTTAACGGCTTCTTCAATCGCCAAAGCGCGGTTGCCGACGTTGATGCCTTTGGGGCAGGCGGGCAAAATCGCGGCACGGATGACGGCGGGTTCTTCGGAACGGGGGTTGTCGTCCGTAACATAAACCACATCCGCCAAAGCGTTGCAAATCGCGCCCATTTGCGGACGTTTCCCGGGATCGCGATCGCCGCCGCAGCCGAATACGACGCACAGGCGGTTTTTCGTGTGCGGGCGCAAGGCGTTCAGAACGGTTTCCAAAGCGTCGGGCGTGTGCGCGTAATCGACATACACCGCCGCGCCGTTTTTGCGGTCGGCGACGTGTTCCAGACGCCCCGGCGCGCCTTTCAGCGTTTCAAGGGCTTTGACACACATATCGGCGTCTTCGCCCGTTGCCAGAACCAAACCCAAGGCGCACAGGGCGTTCATCGCTTGGAACGTTCCTGCCAGAGGCAGGTGAACGGAATACGGCTTGCCCAGAATTTCCAGCTCCAAATGCTGGCCGTTTGTTTCATGGCGCGCGGAAACCAACCGCAAAGCTTTGGCTTTTTTGCCGTAGTCGAGAACCGTCAAGCCGCGCTGTCTGCAATAATCGGCGATACGGCCGTATTCGGGAATGTCTGCGTTCAAAACAACGGTTTTCGTCGACAGCGGGCGGTCAAACAGACCAAGCTTCGCCGCCAGATAGTTTTCCATTGTTTTGTGATAATCCAAATGATCGCGCGTGATGTTCGTAAAGCCCGCCGCGGCGATGTTCACGCCGTCGATGCGGTGCTGCTCAATGCCGTGGGACGAGGCTTCAAACGCCAGATGATTGTAGCCTTTGTCCGCCAAATCTTTCAATTCCGCGTGAAGCGTTACCGAATCGGGCGTGGTCAAAGAGCCGTATGTTGCGAATTCGGATGTCAAAACGCCCAAAGTGCCGACGCTTGCGCCCTTTTTGCCCAGAAAATCCCAAATCTGGCGGCAGAAGTTCGCCGTGGACGTTTTGCCGTTCGTGCCTGTGACGCACACCGCCGTTTCGGGCTGTTTGCCGTAAAACGCGGCGGCAATCAAAGCCAAAGCTTTGCGCGCGTCGGCAACCTTGACATAAATCAAGCCGTTGTCGGGCAGATTTTCGGCCGATTCGGGAACCAAAGCCGCAACCGCGCCGGATTCTTTCGCGTCGGCCAGAAAAGCCGTTCCGTCAGCCTTGACGCCGGGCAGGGCGGCGAACAAAAAGTTCTTGCCGACTTTTCTGGAATCCGCGGTCAATCCGTCAATAGGGCAATCCGCGCCCGAATAAGGGATGTTTGCTTTGCGTAAAAGGTCTGTCAGTTGCACGTTTTTTTCTCCTTGCCGCAGGAGTGTTTCAGTCCTGCGCTTCTAAAGCCGCTTTGACGTACGGCGCTTCGCGTTTGGGATCGAACGGACGGGGCATGATTCCCAGTTGCGGCGCAACCGTCGTAATAATCTGTTCAGCCGTCGGCACGGCGTTCCACGCCGCGGTGTTCAAGTAGTAGGTTTCTTTGATTTTCTTGGGCGAATCAAGCATAACCATCAAAACATACTGCGGATCGTCCATCGGAAAAGCCGACAAAAACGACGTGCGCAAGGAGCCTTCGACATACTTTCCGTTGACCAGTTTGCGCGCGGAACCCGTTTTGCCGCCGACCTCGAATCCCGCGACGTTCGCACGCCGACCCGAACCTTTGATGACGACTTCGCGCATAATAGCGCGCATTGTTCTGGATGTCTTGTCAGAAATGACGCGATGACCGATATTTTCTTGATTGAAGCGGCGGGAAAGCAAAGTCGGCGCATGATAGACGCCGCCGTTGACGACCGCCGCCGCCGCCGCGACGACATGCAGGGGTGATACGGACAGTCCGTAGCCGTAACCGATGGTTGCCGTGCTGACGTCGCGCCATGTCGACGGATACAGCGGACGCCCTTTTTCAGGCAGTTCGATTTGAGGCGCATTGAAAAAGCCGAATTTTTTCAGATATTCCCGCTGTTTTTCCGCGCCGACCGCCAAAGCGATTTTCGCCGATCCGATGTTGGACGAATGAATCATGATTTCCGGCACGCTGAGTTCACGGCGCAGTTTGGGCACGTCTTGAATGGTGTAGTTGGCCAGAACGACGGGACGCGACGCGTCAATCGTGTCGGTTGCTTTGATTTTCTTGGTTTCCAGTCCGATTGCGGTGTTAAACATTTTCATGACCGAACCGACTTCGTAAACGCCAAGAGTCGCCGCGTTGAACATCTGATTTTTCGCGGCGTTTTTCAAATTGTTCGGATCATAGTCGGGCAGCGACACCATGGACACGATTTCGCCCGTTTTCGCGTTCATTAAAATGGCTGCCGCCCCTTCCGCCGAGTATTTTTCGATGTTTTCCATCAAAACCGTGCGGATGGACGATTGAATCCCGACGTCCAAAGACAAGCGGATGTTTTCCTTGTCCTGCGACAGTTTTTTATTGAACGCTTTTTCAATGCCGGAAATGCCGTTGTTGTCGATATCCGTCGATCCCAAAACATGCGCGAACAGGGCGCCTTGGGGATAGATGCGCATTTCCTTTGTTTCAAAATTCAGTTGGGGAAAGCCCAGGCGGTTGGCTTCGTAAAGTTCGCGGGGAATCAAATTGCGCTTGACGTACACGAATTTTTTGCCGCTTTTGAGCTTTTTAAGCAAAGGTTTGTATTTCACGTCGGGCAGGGTTTCCGCCAAAGCCGCGGCAAGCGTTTCGGGCTTTTTCAAATTGTCCGTGTCGATGTACAAATCCGCGGACGGCAGGCTGGTCGCCAAAACGACGCCGTTGCGGTCGGTGATGTCGGCGCGTTCCATTTTGATTTCGACGGCGCGGGTTTGCGGTTTTTCTTCGCGGCGGATTTCGGCGGAAACTCCGCGCAGGGAAACATCGCACAACCGTACGCCGACAATCAGAAACGCCGCGCAAAATCCCAACATTGTGAGCAGCAGACGGCCTTTGCCCGCTTCCAGTGTTTGGCTGGAATGTTTGTCCGAGAAACGAAACCGTTCGGGCAGCGGCAATTCCTGTCCGGGGCGGTACGTCAAAACGTTTTGCTTGGGAGAACCGAACATGGGCTTACTCCCGCGCGGAGGCGTAGGAAACGCGAATCAAGCCCGTTTCCGCCTGTTTGTTTTTAAAAGGAATGGCCGCAAACGAAATAATCCGTTCGCCGGTAATCGGTTTCATGGCGGCGTGACGTTCGCTTAAAGTCCGAATCCGCTGAGGATCGTTCAGATAAGTCCATTCGGCTTTTAAAACATGAATGGCTTTTTGGTCGGCGCGGATTTGCGCATTGACGGCTGAGAGTTCGTTTTCCAAGCCGATAACGCGGTTTTTGATGACGAACATGCCCGTCGCCATGGCCGCAAACATCATGATTAAAACAAAACGCGACATTTCAGCCCTCCGCTTTTTCGGCAACGCGCAAGCGGGCGGAGCGTGCACGGGGGTTGAAGTTCGTTTCGGATTCGGTCGGCAAAACCGGTTTTTTTGTCAGAATTTTCAAAGTCGCCGCCTGTTTTTCGACAACCGGCATATAGCGCGACGGATTGGCGGTTTTGCCGCTTTTTTCCTGCATAAAGGTTTTGACGATGCGGTCTTCCAGCGAATGAAAGGACACAACCGCCATTCTGCCGCCCGACTTCAACAGGGCGTGAGCGGCGGACAAACCGTTTTCCAGCTGTCCCAATTCGTCGTTCACATAGATTCGCAAGGCTTGAAAACTGCGGGTCGCGGGGTCGATATCCTCGCGTTTGTGCGGGACGGTGCGGCGAATCAAATCGGCAAATTCCAAAGTCGTTTTGAAAGGGGCGGCTTTGCGGCGTTCGACAACGGCGGCGGCAATGCGGCGGGAAAAGCGTTCTTCGCCGTATTTATAGATAATGTCGGCAATCTCGCGTTCGCTGAACGTGTTTAAAATATCTGCGGCGGACAGGCCGTTTTGGCTCATCCGCATATCCAGCGCGCCGTCCTTTTGGAAAGAAAAACCGCGTTCGGCACGGTCGATTTGCATTGAGGACACGCCGATATCCAGCATCACGCCGTTAACGAAATCGACGCCTTCGCCGCGAACCAAATCCGCCATTTCGCCGAACGTGCCGTGCAGCAGACGCAGGCGTCCTTTGTAAGCGTCGACCAGCTTTTGCCCTTCGCGAATCGCGTCGGGATCGCGGTCGATGGCGTAAACGGTGCAGTTTGCAGCATCCAGAACCGCACGGGTATAACCGCCCGCGCCGAACGTGCCGTCAACGTAAACGCCGCCGTCCTTGGGCGCGATGTTTTCGATGACTTCGTTTAACAAAACGGGAATATGCGGAGCTTTTTCAGTCATCGCTTCCCCCGTTTTTCAGCTTGAAGTGTTTGGCAAGCGCCTGTTCGCGGCGTTTTGCCGCCAATTCTTCGTAAGTGTCGGGATTCCAAATCTGGAACGTTTTGCCTTTGCCGACAAACAGGGCTTTGTCCGTAATGCCCGCGTGTTTCAACAGTTTTTCGGTCAAAACGATGCGCCCCGTCGAATCGAACGGAAATTCCTTGGCATCCGCGAAAATCAAATCGGTCAAGTCGTTTTGTTCGTCGGAAAAAGCGTCAAAAGAGCTTTCGATGTCGTTCGCCATTTTTTCCATCATTTCGGACGTGCGACATTCAATGCACGGCTGGTTGAACGATCTGAACGCCGTCAGCTGCGTTTCCTTTTGTTCCAGCAAAGCCCGAAAATCCGCAGGGATGGACACGCGCCCTTTGGCGTCCACTTTGTTCAAAGTGGTGTCGAGAAACAGACTGTATTTTCTGTCAGTCTTCGGCATGTGTCAAAACCCCTTTCGTTCCGTCCTTTTTCCAAACTTCTGGTTTGGTAGGCAAATTTTGCCCTGTGGACTCTTATGGGATAGCATGGGATTTTATGGTTCGTCAATGGGCAAAAATGGTCTGCAACGGGATTTAAAGGCAAAACAACAGGGCATTTTTTTTAAATGACAAGGCTTTTCGCCATGTTGCGCCGACACGCAAAAAGGATGGAAAAAAATCAAAAAATTTTCGGGTGAAAACAGGGAATCCGGTTTGTTCCCGTGATGTTCTTGGAAGAGAAGGGGGAATCGATTCGAGGGAAGACATCGAATCGGAAAAGTGTCAGACAATCTGTAAGCCGGGTTCTGTAATCGACGATTATTCTTCTGCGGCAATCGTTGCCGATTGTCTGTAGCGACCTACCTCTGGCGGGGTCAGAAACGCCCCCTTTTAAGAATAGCCTTATTTGGTCTTGCTTCCGATAGGGCTTGCCGTGCCTTTTCCGTTGCCGGAAAAGCGGTGCGCTCTTACCGCACCATTTCAACCTTGCCTGCTTTGAAAAAAAGCGTCGGCGGAATTTTTTCTGTTGCGCTTTCCCTTGGGTTGCCCCAGCCGGACGTTATCCGGTATCGTGTTTCTGTGAAGCCCGGACTTTCCTCAACATGGACAAGCCATGCAGCAATCGTCCGATCGTCTGACACGTTGCGTACAGTACGGGTTTTGTTGCTTTGCGTCAACCGAATTCTTGCATCAAGACGGCGGCCAGTCCGTCATTGTCGTTCGTGTCGGCGATTTTGTCGGCGATTTGTTTGACATCGGCGGGCGCGTTGCCCATGGCGACCCCCAGTCCCGCGAATTTCAGCATGTCGACGTCGTTGTAGTTGTCGCCGAACGCGATGACGTCTTGCGCCGTAATGCCGTAACGTTCGCACAGCACTGCCGCCGCCGCGGATTTCGACGCGCCGATATTCATGATTTCCAAATACGTCGGCTGGGATTTGTAAATGCGGCACATCGGATATAACGGGGCGAACCGCGCCTGCACCGCGTCCAAAACCGCCGCGTCGCCCGTACACAGGACTTTGTGAACGACGGCGTCGTCCGTCAGCAAGTCGGCGGGGTCGCCCTCGGTCATCGGGGCGTGCGTGATGCTTTGTTCAAAGCGGAGCGAGGGCAGGCTTGCGTCGTCGACTATCCACAGTCTGTCGCTGTAAGTCGAACAGCACAAATCGGGAAATTCAGCATTTACGGCGTGTTTGATTTCAATCGCCAAGGCTTTGGTCAAGCCACATTCCCAGACTTTATTGTCGTGTTCGTCCCAAATCAGCGCGCCGCTGAACCCGACGACGGGCATTTCGATGCCCAATTCTTGATTGATTTCGCGCACGGACGACGGCTGACGCCCCGATCCCAAGATAAAGGGGATGCCTTTGGAAACGACATGCTGAGCCGTCTTGATTGTCGCGGGGGTCAAATGATGACTTGAATCGACCAAAGTGCCGTCAATGTCGCTGAATACCATTTTATAAGTCATGGGAAACTCCTTTCAAAACCGCGCTTATGCGTTCCAAAGTCCGCGTGCCGCCGGCAAGCAGCGCGTCGGGATAAAAATGTCGTTGAAAAGCCGTCAAAGCGGCGTTCAAATCCGTCGTGTCGTAGCCGATTGACTTTAACATATCCTCGGCGGATTTGACAGGCGGACAAAAGGCGTCCGTCCAAAAGCCTATGCCGTTTTGCGCCAGCTTTGCCCATGGGAACAGTTCCCCGGGATCCTGCTTGCGCGTCGGCGCGACATCGGAATGTCCCAAAACCGCCGTGATGCGGTGACGGGACAGGATGGTTTTGCTTAAACCGATTAAAGCGTCGATTTGGGCGTCGGGAAACGGCGTGTAGCCGAATTCGTGTCCTTTGTTGACCAGTTCGATTCCGATTGACGCACTGTTGATGTCGGTGATTCCCTGCCAATACGACACGCCCGCGTGATGCGCGCGCCGCGATTCGTCAACCAAAGCATAGATTTCACCGTCGGTGTCAATGACGTAATGCGCGCTGACTTGCGCCGCGGGGTCGCGCAGGCGGTCAAGGGCGGCTTGCGCCGTTTGCATGCCCGTATAATGCAAAATCAGCAGGCTGACAGGCAATTTGCGCTCGGTAAAATTCGGTGATGGCAGGGGTGTCATGGCGGCCTCGTTAAACAATTTGTTGGCTTTATATGCTAAAAAGGCTATACTCGACAAGTCTAAAGGGGATTTATCCCCGAAGTTTAATCATATTTTGATGAGGGTTTTATGAAGAAACTTGCTTTATTGACGGTGTTGCTCGGTTCGATGATGATGTCCGCTTGCGCGGTCATTCCGCAGAACACGGCTATCTTTTCTCCGGTCGCCGTTGACGCCGTTTCGCCGAATCAGGCATTTGTCAACAACGATGTTCGTCCTTTGAAACGCGGCGAAGCGACCCAGACGGGCATTATTTTGTTCTCGTCGGGCGATTCGTCCATTGAAGCCGCTATGAAGAATGGCAACATCACCAGAGTTCACCACGTCGATTACAAAACGACGACGGTTCTGTTCCTGTACACGAAACAGACAACCATCGTTTACGGTGAATAATCGGAACGAATCGAAAAGCGGCTTTCGTTTGAAAGCCGCTTTTTTTATTTATTGGATGAACGGAACAACAAAAAAAACTGCTTTTTTAAGCAGGTTTTTCTGTTGTTGGCTCCGCGAGTAGGATTGCACCCTTTGGGTGTCGGTCAAGCCGACCGCTCGGGCTGACGCCCTGCGCGTCGTTCGCTACGCTCACCGAACCTACTTCTCCGGTTCGAATCAATCTTGAACGGAACAACAAAAAAAACCTGCTTTTTTTAAGCAGGTTTTTCTGTTGTTGGCTCCGCGAGTAGGATTCGAACCTACGACCAATCGGTTAACAGCCGATTGCTCTACCGCTGAGCTATCGCGGAATAATCTTTGGAGGCCGAAACCGGAATCGAACCGATATCTAAGGATTTGCAGTCCTCTGCATAACCATTCTGCCATTCGGCCGCGCGGTTTGTCCCTTAAGACAGATGAACTTATACCTCTGTTGAAATGCCAAGTCAACAAAAAAATTGCATCTTTTTCACTTTTCCATTCCTGCCATCCCTTATATAATCACTAAAGACTTTAAATATAAATGGGGAAGCACTTGTATGTCTGCGGTTTCGTCGTTTGATTTGGCGCACCAAAACATGATATTCGGTCAGCTGATTTGCAACCGAATCCAAAACACGGCATTGTTGAACGCCATGGGGGATGTGCCGCGTGAACGTTTTGTGCCGGACAGACTGCAGGGCAGGGCATACGCGGACGAACCGGTTTTAATCGGAGGAAAAAACGTTTTGTTTTCGCCGTTGGTCTTTGCGAATCTGGTGCTGTTGGCCGATATTCGTTCCGATGATTTTGTTTTGAATCTGCATGCGGGAACGGGATACACTGCGGCGGTTTTGGCGAAAATGGCGCATGCCGTCGTCGCTTTGGAAGAAGATTCGGCTTTGTGCGAAAACGCGGAAAAAATTTATATCGATGCCGAAATCGACAATGTGGCTCTGTTTAATCGGGCTTCCGAATCGGGATTCCCGACCCAAGCCCCTTTCGACGTTATCTTTGTTGACGGGATTGTGCCGCAAATTCCCGATGCGATTCTCAATCAGTTAGCGGAAGGCGGGCGGTTGGTCGCGGTTTTGGCAAAACCGGACGATGTCAGCGGCGGGGCGACAAAAATCGTAAAAAGTGACGGAAACATAACGTACACTAAGGCTTTCGATGTGAATTTGCAGGTTTTTGAACGCGGACAAATCCATAAAAAGTTTGTTTTTGAGGGAATTTCTTAAAAATGTGTTGATATGAGAGGGCGTTTAACGTTAAAAAAGAATGTTTTACCGTCCTTGGCTTGACCAAAAGGACGTTTAACCGAGCATGAAGGTGAATCTGATGACGTCGAATCGACAGTTTGCAAAAAGTTTTTTGACGGGGATTTCTCTGGCCGCGGCAATGACGGCGGCAGAGGCAAGAGCCGAGACATTGGACGAAGCGTTGACGTATACTTATGTCGCCAATCCTTCCATAGCGGCGCAGCGGCAATATTTGCGATCCGTTTACGAACAAATCGAGCAGGGCAAGGCCGGATACAAGCCGACGATTGCCGGACAGGCGTCTTATGGCTACCAATATCAACGGTCGCTTTCCCGTCCCGCTTTTTCGGAAAAGGAAAGCAAGCCCGTCAATATGGGGGTGAATGTCGTTCAGCCTTTGTTTTCGGGCTTCGGAACGGTAGCGACCGTTAAGGCCGCCCGTCGCCAATTTGAGGCGGAACAGGCAAAGCTGAACGATTTGGAACAGTCGGTTTTGACGCAGGCCGTAGTCGCCTACACGGATGTGATTCGGGCGATTGCCGTTTTGAAATTGAATCAGAACAACGAAGCCGTTTTAAAACGCCAGCTGGATTATACGCGCGACCGTTTCCGTGTCGGAGAATTGACAAAAACGGATGTGGCGCAGGCCGAAGCGCGTCATGCGGGGGCGGTGGCTTCGCGTATTCAGGCGGAAGGCGATGTCAAGGTCGCCTATTCGACATATCGGGAAACGGTCGGGAAAATGCCCGAAAAGATGTTTGAACCCGAAGTTCCTGCCGCAAAATTGCCGCAAACATTGGAAGACGCGCTTGCCGTCGCGGAAAAGAACAATCCGTCGATTATCAGCGCGGAACGCTTGGCGGATCAAGCTAAAAACGGCGTGGATGTCGCAAAGTCGGCGCATTATCCCAGCTTGAACCTGCAGGCGTCCTACTTGAACAGCCGCGCCAATGCGCACGGTTCAATGGCAAATTACGATTCGACGGGATTGTATAAGGGGACGATTGAAACAGGACGCGCCCGCGAACAGGATTCGACCGTGTCTTTGGTTTTGGATGTGCCGTTCTATACGGGCGGTGTTGTGTCGTCGAAGGTTAGCCAGGCCAAATCTTTGGAACGGCAGGCGCGCCTTGGCATCGTTGCGGCTCGCCGCGCGGTTGAGCAGGTTACAACGCAGGCTTGGGAAAACTATCAATCGACTTTGGCGGGGTTGTCGTCTTTGCAGGAACAGGTTCGCGCCGCCGAATTGGCTTTGGACGGCGTCAGGCACGAAGAACAGGCGGGAACACGCACGGTTTTGGATGTGCTGAACGCTGAACAGGAATTGTTGAATGCGCGCGTCAGCGTCATAAGCGCCAAGAAAAATTTGATAGACGCGTCTTACATGCTGATTTCTTCGATGGGATTGATGACGCCGGAAAATCTGGATTTGGATATAGACAGATACAGAAAAAAATCCGAACGGAAAAACGCCGAGTCCGCCAAACAAGACGAAGCGGAAGAACAGGCGGATAAGAACGCGCGGAATGATACGGAATCGGAACAGGTGTGAAATATCGGCTTGCACCGTTTGGACAAAATGATATAGTGAAACAAAATTTTTTAACCGTGGATGAAAAATGACTGAACAAAATGAACCGTCAATGGAGGATATTTTGGCATCCATCCGTAATATTCTGGCGGACGAGGAAGACAAGACGAAAGAAGTTTCGGCTGAACAGCCAAAATCATCCGTTGCCGACGCCGGTGGAAAAAAAGAGGGGGTTGTCGATTTGACGGCGGACATGATTGTTAATGAAACGCAAAAAGCCAAAGCCGCCATGGTTGAAACGCCGGAAGAAGCGGTTGAAGACGATTTCACCCCCGAACCCGTTATTCCCAGTCAGCCGATGAAAGAAGAAACATTGAACGATTTGATACAAGAAAAAAGGCGGACGTCCGATGACGACGTGTTGATGTCGCGTCCGACGATAGAAGCCGCCGCTCATTCTTTGTCGGGATTGCGTGATTTCGCCGCAGAGCAAAAAGGAAATTTGGGCAACGGGTCGCTGACGATTGAATCGATTGTGCGCGAATCCGTCAAACCGTATTTGAAAGAATGGCTGGATGCCCATCTGCCCGAAATCGTCGAAAGAATCGTCAAAAAAGAAGTCGCCTACATCATGGATCGGCTGAACTTGAAATAAGACGCGTTGACTTTTTATTTCCTCAAGCCGATTCGCCGCTTGGGGAATTATTTTTTTAAGTAAAGGAGATTTGGCGATGCTGGAAAAAGTATACGACCCCGCCGCCGTGGAAACGAAAATTTACGAACAATGGGAAAAATCGGGCGCATTCGCTTGTCATCCCGATTCGGACAAGGAACCGTACTGCATTATGATTCCGCCGCCCAACGTAACGGGCAATCTGCACATTGGCCACGCGCTGACTTTTTCCATTCAAGACACTTTAATCCGTTATCAGCGCATGAAAGGCAAGGACGTTTTATGGCAGCCCGGGACTGATCATGCGGGCATTGCGACGCAAATGGTGGTTGAACGTCTGCTGGCGAAAGAGGGCATTTCCCGCCATGACTTGGGACGCGAAAAATTCCTTGAAAAAGTCTGGGAATGGAAAGCCAGATCGGGCGGTCAAATCGTCGGTCAGCTGCGCCGTTTGGGCGCGTCTTTGGATTGGCCGCGCGAACGCTTTACAATGGACGAAGGGTTGTGCCGCGCGGTGCGCCAAGAGTTCGTAACGCTCTACAAGGACGGCTTGGTCTATCGCGCGAAACGTTTGGTCAACTGGGATCCGTATTTACAGACCGCCGTTTCCGATTTGGAAGTCGAACAGCGCGAAACCGTCGGCAAAATGTGGTATTTCAAATACCCTGTCGAAGGTGAAGCCGACCGCTTTATCACGATTGCGACGACACGTCCCGAAACGCTGTTCGGCGATACCGCCGTTGCCGTTTCCGACGAAGACGAACGCTACAAGGATTTAATCGGCAAAAACGTCATCATTCCGATTTGCAACCGCGCGATTCCCGTCGTTGCCGACGAACACGCCGACCCGACAAAAGGAACGGGCGCGGTGAAAATCACGCCGGCGCACGACTTCAACGACTTTGAGGTCGGCAAACGCCACAACCTGCCGATGATCAACATTTTGGATTCGACGGCGCACTTGAACGAAAACGTGCCAGAAGCGTACCGCGGTTTGTCGACCGCCGACGCGCGCGTCAAAGTGCTGGAAGACGTCAAAGCTTTGGGGCTGTTCGTCAAAGAGGAAGACAATCCCATGACGATTCCCTACGGTGACCGTTCGGGCGTCGTGATTGAACCGTGGCTGACCGATCAATGGTTTGTCGATGCGCCGAAACTGGCAAAAAAAGCAATCGAAGTCGTTGAAGACGGCCGCATCCAGTTCGTGCCGAAAGCATGGGAAAAAACATACTTTGAATGGATGCGCAACATTCAGCCGTGGTGTGTTTCCCGTCAGCTGTGGTGGGGACATCAGATTCCCGTCTGGTATGGTCCCGACGGTCATTACTTTGTTGAAGAAAACGTTGATTTGGCGCAGGCGGAAGCCGATAAATACTACGGCAAACGTGTTGAACTGACGCAAGATCCCGATGTGTTCGATACTTGGTTTTCTTCGGGCATTTGGCCGTTTTCGACTTTGGGCTGGCCCGACAACACCAAGGAACTGCAGCGTTACTATCCGACGAACGTTCTGGTGACGGGTTTCGACATCATTTTCTTCTGGGTTGCCAGAATGGTGATGCTGGGTTTGTACTTTATGAAAGACGTGCCGTTCCGCACCGTTTACATTCACGCTTTGGTGCGCGACGAACAAGGGCGCAAAATGTCCAAATCCAAAGGCAACGTCGTTGACCCGATGGTGCTGGGCGACAAATACGGCATTGACGCTTTGCGTTTCACCCTGATTGCCATGGCGGCGCAGGGACGCGACGTGTGCATGAGCGAATCCCGCGTCGAGGGGTATCGCAACTTTGTGACGAAAATTTGGAACGCTGCGCGTTTCTGCGAAATGAACGAATGCAAGCTGGCTGACGGCTACGACCCGAAAGCGCTGAAGCAGCCTTTGAACCGCTGGATTGTGTCCAAAGCCGCCGCGGCGATGGGCAAGGTGACGACCGCTTTGGATGAATACAAGTTCAACGAAGCCGCCGAAGCGGGCTATCAGTTTGCTTGGGGAACGTTCTGCGACTGGTATTTGGAATTCGCGAAACCGCTTTTCTACGGCGACGACGAAGCGGCGAAAGCCGAAACGCGCGCAACGGCGGCGTGGGTGTTGGACAGAATTTTGATGATGCTGCATCCGATTATTCCGTTTGTTACCGAAGAATTGTGGAGCAAAACCGAAAACCGCAAGCAAATGTTGATGCTGACCCCGTGGGAAGATTTGCACGATTTGGTTGACGCCAAAGCCGACGAAGAATTGGACTGGGTCATCGGATTGATTTCGGCGGTGCGTTCGCTGCGTTCGGAAATGAACATTGCGCCGTCCGCGAAAATCACGATGTATTTGCAGGGCGCAACCGCTGAAGAAGCGCGCCGTCTGGACGCTTTCAAGCCGTTGATAAAGACTTTGGCGCGGTTGGAAACGGCTGAATTGTCGACCTCTGCCGACGATGCCAAAGGCGCGGCGCAAACCGTGTTCGGTACGGCGGCGATTTTGCTGCCTTTGGCGGGCGTCATTGACGTTGCCAAGGAAACGGAGCGTTTGACCAAAGAAGCCGAAAAATTGACCAAGGAAATCGGCGGATTGGAAGGACGGTTGAACAACGAGGCTTTTGTTGCGAAGGCTCCCGAAAAGGTTGTTGCGGATCAGCGCGCGCGTTTGGCGGACGCCAAAGCCGCTTTGACAAAAACAAATGAAGCGATGGCGCGTTTGAAAGCTTTGTAACAACAGGAGGGGACGATGAAGCGTTTTTTGGCGATTGCCGGTTTGTGTTTGCTGGCTGTCAACGCACAGGCGCAACAGCGAATCGAGGCTTTGCCGCCGCAAGTCGTCCCCGTCGTTGAAAATCCGTTGGATTCGATGCGCGATTTTATGCGTACCGAGGAAGCGCGGACGTGCGCCGAACTGAAAAGCTTTGCGCGCGACACCGTGCTGCAGGATACCGATTTCATTGCTGCGGTGCAAAACCGCAACACCCGCAAGGCCTCCGCCGCCGCGTCCAAATTTGCGGCGATATTGGCGAACACGCTGGATACGGATTTTGTGTTTTATCATCCGAACACGCGGTTTTTCGTGCGCGTGAACGACAACGGCTATCGCGGGCGCATGCGGTTGTTGTCGGAAGCGGCGGACGCGTCGTCGATATGTTATTGGGAACGCCTGCCGTCGCAGGATGTTGTTTACAGCGTGTTGATGAAGTTGGACGGGGACAAAACGGGTTATCTGAAAATGTCCAAAAAATTGACCCGCATGGTCAAAAACGTCCCCGATGCTTTGGAACAGTTCGGCAAGGTGCGCGTGTACACCGCTTTGGACAAGACGGGATTGAAAAAAATGGCATGGTTCAAAATGCGCCGCGCCGAACCCGACAAAACCAAGTTTTCGGGCTGGTGTACGGCGCAAAATCTGGCGTTTTTAAGCTCTGTCGGTTCGGGCAAGCCGCTGGCGAAAAAACAGCAGCGCAAACTGCTGAAAATGGCGGACGACAGCGAAACGTTCGCTTTGCCCGAATTGAATTTGACGGGCGGTTCGCTGGCGCTGAAAGGCTTGGACGGAGAACGGCTGGGGGCGGTTGTGTACGCGCTTGGAACGGCGCCCGATGTCCAAGATTCGGACGATGCCGCCGAATGTGAAAATACGGAAAATATTCTGTACCGCTTTTTCGAATAAGTCTTTGTTGTTTTCGGTACTTACCGCCGCAATCCGCTTCGCCCGCCGAAGCGGGTTTGTGATAATGATGCAATCAAATCTTCAATAAACCCCCGATAAAGACTCGTGACGGGCGGTGATTTTGGATGACGTCCCCCGAATCGAGGTGTGTTTGCCCCTGTTCACGGTGTGTTAGAAAGATTTTTAGAGGCTTTTTATAAAAAACTCTTGCAATTTGTATAGGGGGGGGGGGTAGGATGATATCAAAAAGTCATTCAGCAAGGGAGAAAAACTGATGAATATGAAACACACACACGAAAGCGGCCGTTCAATGATCGAAATGCTGGGCGTTCTGGCGATTATCGGTGTTTTGTCCGTCGGCGGTATTCAGGGCTATTCAATGGCCATGTCGAAATTCAAAGTATCCAAAACAACCGACCAGGTTCAAACAATGGTGACCAACATCCGCACGCTGTTTGCGGGAAACCGCACTTATAACGGGTTGGACAATAAAACTGCCCACACAATGGGGATTTTCAATGATGAGATTTGCGATGATGCGACATGTGCAAATCCCGTGAATCCATACGGCGGATCCATTATTTTGGGGACTCCGAACTCTAACCAATATTTTTCAATCACATACGTCGGATTGCCGACTGACGCCTGTACGCGTTTGGCAATGGCGGATTGGGGCGACGCGTCGTCCGGTTTGGTCGCGATTACATTAAGCGGGACAAAAGCAACAGCCGCTCCTACGGCATGGGTACATGCTAATGCCGGGCAGGGTACGGGTACGTTTACAACGGCGACGGTTGGGGATATTCCTGTTTCCTTGTCTAACGCAGTGTTGGCATGTCAACCTTCTTCGGGGGATAATACTTCCTCGATTACATGGATTTACCGTTAATCCGTTTTACGGTTTAGAAAAGGGGCGGGAACGCCCCTTTTTGATTCAAAGAGAAAACAAAAATTTTATCGATTTAACAAAAAGTTTGAATTGTTTTTGTTTTTTTTCAAGTTTTGATTGTTTGTTGATTTGTTTCCGTATGTTTGTTATGATTTTTCATGAAAGCATTACGGAGGTGTTGATAGTGAAAAATTTATTTGCATTATTTATGGAATATTTTCGCTTCAAACAAACGCGTCAAATTGAATTTGAACTGAAAAAACGGGAAATTAAAGCCCGTGCATTAGTTTTGTTAAAATCCGCCAAAACGCAATCTTTTGATTTTGAACGTGAAAAAGACAAATTTTTTGAAACGCTTGTTCTGTTGAAAACATATTTCAAGCCCCGTACGGCAAGATGTTTTGAATATTTGATAGACGATTTTATTGAAGGCGTGAAAATCGATATTGATCAAAATTTGGAATGGTTGGAAGACGACCTTGACTATTATGAGTTGCCCCCGAAAGTTCGCTTAAAGCAATCATCAAAAAAGTACATCGGGTATTAAAATAAAAAGGGCGAAAACCTAACGTTTCCGCCCTCTTTATGGTGCCGCTGGCGTGAATCGGACACGCGACCCCTTCCTTACCAAGGATAAGATTTCTGATAAAAATCAATTACTTGTTTTCTTTCGTGTTTGACGGATTATTTGCGTCAACTTTCTTTTTCTTTCCGACACTTTGGTCGGTTGGGTTCAAAAAAGAAATGGCTTCGGCAAGGTTGCGCAGGTCGCTGGAGGTCAACGGTTTTTTGAAAAGTTCATCAATGGCTGCAGCGCATTTTTCATTTAATTCGGTGCATGTCGCGGGCATCAGATCACCTCTTCACTTTCTTTTCGTTCGCCGTCGTAGAAACGGGCTTTTGCGACGTTTCTGTCGATTTCCGACATATCTTTTAAAATGTCAGCGTATTTGAACAAATCATCCAACTGCATTTCCTTGCCATCGGAGAATCTGTGGTGCAACCGTTCCACACCGATCTTGACGGTGTCTTCCATTTTTTCACGCAAAGCGATTTTTTCTTCTTTTGTCATGTCAAACTTCCTTTGATTTTGCGAACGACCGGAGAAAAAATTCTGTATAGATCGATCGGTCGAAATTTCGCATCTGGCATAATAAAATCGGGAATCTGTATCCCGTTTTCTGTCATTTTTTGAACTGAAACGAAACCGTTGTCGTCAAGAATCGGAGTAAGGAACGCTTCCATCTTTCGGAACAGTATTTTGGTGAAATCGTACATCACCTGATTACATCTATTTGCCATATTTCAATCCCCTTCAAAAAAGACAATGATGAATATGGCGAGGCTTTTCACGCCACGGGGACGGGGAAGTTTAAAGGGTTTTCCCGTCCCTTATTTCCGGCATAATTCGTCCCACACGATATTATTAGCATCCACCTGCCGGATTGTTTCGGGCGTATCGCGTTCGTAATCGGCATAAACGGGCTGATACACGTCGCAAAAATCACCGCTTAAAACGGTCGTGCAGCTTGTCGCGCACAGCGTCGTCGCGCAAAGAATCGCGCAGGCGGCGCACTTTGTCAGCCGTTTTTTGATCTGCCTTGAATCGTTCGTTTTCACAGTTTCTTTTTCCCAGTTTATAAGTTGCGGTTGCCAAAGCCCCCACCAGAACGCCGCAGAAAACAGCCAAAAACACATTGTCCATTCTCAGTTTTCCTTTTCGGCGTTTGCGGTTTTCATCGCGACGGATTCTTTGAAGCACACCCGTTCGGCGTATTCTGATTTTTTGCCGATGTTGAACTCGGACACAGGGCGAAAATACCCCATGACGCGCGTCCAGATTTCGCACGGCTGCCGTTCGGCGTCGGTCAATTTGATTTCTTTTTCCATGGCGTTCTCCAATGTTTGCAGAAAGCGGCGGGGGTTGAACCCCGCCGTTTTCTTTCAGCTGTCAATCATCGCTTGACAACTCGTCTTTGTCCTTGTCCGCAATCCTGAACTTGTCCAGCACGTCGGCGGCTTTGGGGTTGCGTCTGCGGAACAGGGCGACGTAGGGTTTCCAGTCGATTGCCGTTCCCTCGACAATGTCGTACAGCCGCTTGACGAACGCGTCGTCTTTTTCGGTTTTGGTCAGCTTGACCGCCCAGAACGCGGCGGGTTTGACGACCGTCAGCACGGCGATAATCGTTCCCAGCAGCGACAGCGCGACGGCGACCCAAGCGATGTCGGTATGAGCCAAAGCGAACAGCAGAATTGAATTGATGATGTTTTCCATAAGCATTTCCTTTCAAGTTGTAAAACAAAGGATATGCCTGTAATATGCTTCCGTCTGCCTTACAGCAGATTGGAAGGAGGTAACATGAATCCTACTTTCTTAGAAGCAACCGCTTACATTTTGTTGGCGATTGCAGTTTTATTAAAAGCGAAATAGCAAGTAGATAAAACTTACCCCCGCGGAGTTGCACCTCTCGCGGGGGTATTCTTGAAAATCGGTAAATGAATCCTAACTTCCGATACACACATTATAAGCACATTCCCTTTCGGTTTTCAAGGGTTATTCCCTCATAAACAGCCGCATTTCGTCCAGCCGCCTGTTCAGCAGCCCGACGTTTCCCTTTTTGTTGACGAAGCACCAGCGCGGGAATTGCCCCGCGGCGGCGACAAAGTCCCGTTTCAACAGCAAATCGTACAGTTGGGAGTTCTCGAACGCCCCGACGCCGACGTTGAAAACAAACGACGTCAGCGCGTCGCATTGGCTGCCCGACAGCGGCACTTTGTCCAGCAGACGCACGACGGCTTTTTCGGCTTCGACGACGTCGTCCAGCAGCAGCATTTCGGCTTCCGAAAACGAAATCCCCTTGTCGAAGTTTTCGCCCGCCTTGATTAAATGCCCGTAGCCGATGGTCGCCTTTCCGCCCGCGTCCGCATAAGGCAGCAGTCGGAATCCCTCCCATTTTTTGATTAAATCGATACCTTCTTGAGAAATCATCGTCCCCTCCGTTTCATATACAGGTCGTCAAGGCGGTGAGTGTTGGACGCGCTGCGGTCTTCCACTTTTGTCATCCGTTCCTGCAAGTGATTGTACTTTTCCTGCCGTTCGCGCAGGTCATCGACCTTTGTTTCAAGAACCGACAGCCGCTTGTCCAAACGCATGACAAAAAACACGAACCCGCCGAACCACGCCAGCGATTGCACGACAATGTCAGTCATTGTTTTCACCTTTGACATAAGCGGCTTCCGCCGCCGTTATTTTCCCGTCAGCCAGAAAAGCGTTCACCTTTTCGACCTTGATTTTTCCGTCGGCGTACAGCCGCCGCAGGCTTTCCACAAACGTGCGCATTCAAATCACCCCCTGTTCGATCAGCGTTAAAGTGTATTCGTCGATAATCGCGCTTTCGCGCTTGCTTTCGCATTCCGACACGGCGATAAACGCCGCATATTCGGCGGGCGACATGACGGCTTCCTCGTAAGCGTAAAACACAACGGTTTGCCCGTCCGCGTCCGTCCGTTCTTTTTGAACGATGTTTCGGCGCACAAAAAAACGACCGTCGCTGATGGCTTCGGTCGTTTGCGGTCGAAAATCGCTTTCCGATTTTTTAAACAAAGGCATACTGATAACTCCTTCTTTTGCTTCGGAGTGAGATTGCGCGGCGGCACTCCTTGATTGACACGGCGGTCAGAAAATACCGCCTGAAAGCAGACCGCGCGTCTGCCTGTCGGAAACGTCCGGCATACGACATGATTTTGGTTGCGTCGTATCCCGTGATTTCCGGTTTCTTCCCGATGCGCCGCACGCAGCGGATTGCTTTTAAGAAAGCCTTTGAACGCAAAGCCGTCTTGCACCGATGGAACACATAGCCCGCGAACGTCACGCAGCGCGGAGCGTCGCCGAACTTATGCACGGCGGGGGCGTTTTTCAGCTTCAAGCACAAGCGTTTCAGAAATTCGGTTATGCTGTTGCCCGTTTTCTTCAAAGCGCGCTTGTTGGGCGAAAAAAGCACCATGTCGTCCATGTAGCGGACATAGACGGGAATTTGCAGCTCCTCTTTGACATAATGGTCAAGAGCGTTCAGCAAAATGTTCGCGAACCACGGCGACGTGTAAAATCCGATGGGGATTCCGCCTTTGAACACCGCTTTGCCGTTGTGCGTCCCGATTTGGCTCATTCCGGCGGCGGCTGACGCGTCTTCCGGCAGGACTTGGCATTTGTTTGCCCGCAGGATACGGGCGAACAGCCCCAAAACGCGGCGGTCGCGGATTGTCCGCCGCAGCTCGCGAAAGATTACGGACGGGCGCGCTGTCGGAAAATACTTCTTGACGTCCAGTTTGCAGACGTATTTTGTCTTTGCCCGCGAACGGCGGACTTTCTTTTCGATGTATTTTTTGGCGAACTCCGCGCCCCGTTCGGGAACGCTTCCGCAGGAATAACGGTAGAATTTCCGCTGAAAAAGAGGGGCGCACACATTGAATATCGCGTGATGAACGACCTGTTCGCGCACGAACGCGGGACAGATGATCAGCCGCTTTTTCAGCTCCACGCCGTCGTTGATGACCTTTGCGCTGTGAAGCTCAATCGGTCGCCATTGACCCGTTTTCAGCTGTTCCGACAAATACGCGGCGATTTCCTTGCGCTTGCGCAAAGCGCGCTGGACGCTTTTCTTGTGCCGTTTGCCAAGGCTCGCTTTCAATATCGCTTTTTCGATATTGGCGGGGTCGCATATCCGGTCGAATAGGTTGTTGTACGTCTTCATGTTCTTATGACCTCACGGGCGTTGTGCTTTCGCTTACTTGTCCGTGCTCTTATCGGCGAATTTTCTTTCCTTTCGGAATGTGGAAAAGGTCGGGCATTGATTCCCGCACGGCGCGGGAATTTCTTTCTTTGCCTAAGTGAGCGAAGCGCCGATGTTCCAATTCGCATTGGTAGGTAGTTCGTTTACGGTAAACGCGAACGCGCCGCACAGCGCGCCGTTATTACAATTACCGCCGCGAAGAGAAACCCGACGGCTCCAACGTCGCCCTTCCGGTCCCGAAAGTTTTTTATAGAAAATTCACCCCGAAATCAAATTTATTTTCAAAGCCTTCGGCTTTAAACAGGGGGGAGGTAGTGTTCCCCCCTGTACCCCCCTTTAAGAGTTTCTATAAGAGAGCGAAGTGCCGATGTACCAATTCGCAAAGGAAGGTAGAACGTTTACGGTAAACGCGAACGCGCCGCACAGCGCGCCGTTAGAACAAGAACCGCCGCGAAGCAGCATTCTTGTCCCCGTCCTTGCCGACCAATGACCGTCGGCGTAAAAGGTTGTTGAAGACCCTGCCGCCTTTGCCGCCAGAAAGCCGTATTTTCCGGCGTGGACGCGGGAAATGTACGCCGCGCTGTAATCCCCCTCCGTCGTTAATCCTGTGTTGATGTAGCCTATCCCCGTGCGGTTGTAGCCCGTCGTGGTTGAACCGTCCGCCGTTGAACGCGTCATCTTGACGTGGTAAATGCCCTCTATCAGCAAAACTCCGTTCGGTCGCCGCCAGCGGTTGCCCCACCAGTTCTCCATGCCGAAAACCTTGACGCATTGGTTGTTGGCGGTCGAACCCCAAAACATACCCTTTTGATTGCCCGACCCCGTCGGCAGAAACGCCGCCGCGCTTGTCCCGCCGTTGATGTTGCCGTTGCCCAGCGCCGCTTGGCTGTCCGTGTTCTCGAACATCAAAACGAACAGCGCCGTGATTAAATCCTCGTCCGCCCAAACCGTCGTCGTCCAGCCCGCGCCGTTCGCTTCGGCATACGCGGCTTCTTGGTCGGCGGTCGTGCCGGACTGCGCGACGGCGTTCAGCGACAGCGAACGCATGACGTTGTCAACCAGATTACCCTCGTAAATCGGCGTGTAGAAATGCTCGGCATAAGTGCCGTCCGATTTGAGCGTTGAAAAACACTCGAACCCGCTGTCCTGCTTGACGTTGGAAAAGAAAACGTAGATGCGGTTTCTGTCGCGGTACTTCTTCATAAAGACCGTGTTCCATTCCATCATCGCGTTGCCGTCAAAGGCGGAGTTCGCAACGTCCGACGCCGTCCCGTCCGCTTTTTTTCCGTAATCGTTCGGGTCAAGGTAATACGCGACTTCCCCGCTTCGTTTCAGCATGCACGGACGCGGCAAAAACGGCGCGTTCCGCCAGTCGCCCCATTCAAAGCGGTTGTTCTCGAAATCCATATAGGCGCGTTCGTAAAAATAATTGTCGCACCCTTCGATTTTGTGAACGCGCGTCGATGTAACGGGTGCGGCTTCGTCAATGTAATAGCCGTACACCCACACGCCGAAACAGTTGCGCTTGTCCAAACAATAAACGCCGTTGACGCTGCGCGGAAACGCACGATACTTCCACGCCGCCGCGTTTTCCTGTGTATCCGTCAGCGCGTCGTCCAAATGGCTGTCGCGGTCGGCAACCGTCGCCACAATCACGCCGTCGTCAATGTCTTCGGGATACGCGCCTTGTTTCTTGACAATGACCGTCGCGTCCCACGACGCGATGACATAGCCGTCGATGATGGTGTCCCGCGGATCTTTCCACCACAGACGAACCGTCCGCCCGTCTGCGTCAATGCTGATTCTTTTCTGCTCGATAATGCTCATGGGGATTCCCTCGCTCCTTACCCGTTCGGCGTACGCCGCCGCTTTCAATTCCGATTGTTTGGCTTCCGTCTGACTGGCGGCGCTCTGCTGCTGACTTGCCAAAGCCGCCGATGCCGACGCGCTCGCCGCCGCCGCTTGGTTCGGTGCGTCTTTAATCGCCGCAATCTCCGCCGCGCACAAAACGACGTCGTTCACCGCGTCAGATACGGTTTTGACGGCTTCGATGTTTCCGCCGACGGTCTGAACGGCGCCGATGTTGTTCATCACCGCTTTGATGAAATCCATGTTTTCCGCATCGGTTTTCACGCTGGCAATGTTCTTTGCCACAATGTCCAGATTGTCTTTGTTGGCGTACAGATCTTCGACTTTCCCGATGATTTCGGACGGATTGGACGCGGAAAACATATCAACCGCCACGGCGCGCGAGCATTGCTCTTCCAGCTGCTGGCACATCATTGTCAGCGCGTCCAAATTCCGCTCCAGCAAAGGGGCAGGCATCGGATCGCCGTCGATGTACCGCGTTTCCTGCTTGTAAGGGACATCCCTTAAAATCAGCAGCTCCGCTCCGTTTTCGGGCGCGGCAGTCAAAACGCACGTCCCGCCCGCTGCGTTTCCGGCGCCGCTCAGGGTGTAATCGTCGTCCTGTTTCAGCGTCTGTGTTCGCCCGTCATTCGTTTTGATTTGAACCGATATGTGCGAATCTGCGAAAAACAAAAACGGGACTGCGAATTCGTTCGTCGTCCCGTTGCAGGTGTAGGTGATTTTGTTTGTGCTTGTCGACAGCGTCATTTTTATTCATCCTCAAACAAAAAAGGCTTCGGAAAACCGAAGCCTTTTACAAAAATTCCAACTTACTTGAATTCTAACAAAATACTGACGCCGCGTCAATCCCGCAGCGTCAGAACCCCTTCCGCCAGCAGCGCATGAATGGTTTTGACGATGTATTCGTCTTCGACGAACGGAAATTCGTTTGCCTCGAACTCTTCGCGGGTCATGCCCGCGCCGATGCCGACGCGCTTGCAAACCTTGATGTAAAGACCGAAAATGTCGTTGTTATTCAATGGCTTGTTATGGGGGGGGGGGTACGTTTTCAAACATGTTTTTGTTCCTCTCTTGTTCAAAACTACCCCCTGATTTTGAAAGACGAAAGATGACAATGCGTTTATTCTTTCACTCTGTACTTTCGCTTTAATTTTTTCAGTATATTTGCCGTAATGTCGTTGATGACTTCCGCTTTCTGCGAATCCGTCTTTCTGGAATAAACGGCTGAAGCCGTTAATTTTTCGACTTGTTCGGCGAATCCCTTGACGCGCAGCCCGCCGACGGTGAACCCGCGGGCGAAATCCAATCGCGCCTGCGCTTTTCCTTTCGCCGTCAAATTCTTGAACTCTTTCGCGCGGGTGAAGTCGGACAGCCGCACGTTTTCCCCGGCGGCGGCAAGCCGTTCGATTTCGCGCGCGACGGCGTTTTGGTCGGCGGTTTTGACGCGCGCGCCGAACAGCAGCGTCATCAGCGGGCTTTCCGCCTTTCGCTCCGTTCCCTCCGACAAATCGACCTTGGCGGACAGGTTTTCGCGCGCCAGCGGGATTTTCGCGGCGGCGGCGCCGACGATGCCGCGTTCGTTCACGCGTTCTTTCGGATCGATTATTTTTGCGATGTCCGTTGCGATAGCGGGAATCGACCGCGATAACAGCTGGTCGAAAATGCCGTTTGCGAAATCGTCCGCGGTTTTCAAAGTGTCCTGCTTTTGCGCTTTATCCAGCCATCCGGCGATTTCGGACGCTTCTTTTATCCCCGGGATGTTTCCCGCCTGCGACAAAACGGATTTGGCGAACGCGGCGGCTTTTTCGTAAGTTCCCTCGCGTTTTTTCGCTTCCAGTATGCCGGCGATTGGCGCGGCAAGCGGTCCGAAGTAGTCCAGCGATATGTATTTTCCGCCAATTCTGACGCTGTTGTACACGCCGTTTTTGAACCGCACCAAATCTTTTTCTTTCTGGCTGGCAAGGTCGAACGGCGAAATATAGTCGTCGGGCTTCAGCAGCTCCGCGACGCCGAACGCCAGCAGCCAGCCGATGCCGTTTCGGATGGCGGAACGGATGACGCTCTTGCTGGTGTCGCTGATGACGCCCGTCCTGAAATCCCGCGCGATTTGGCTGATGTTCTGCGGCAGCAGAGCGCGCCCCGCGCCGAACGAATATTCCAGTCCCAGCGATACGACGTTGGCGGGAGTCTGCACGAACGGCATGACGAAATCGCCGACGCGCGCCGAACCCGATGCGTCGTTCAGAATGTTTCTGATTTTTCCGGAAAACTGCGCGATTTTGCCTTTGTTCGTGAACGTCGAAACTTCCGCGGCGTTGATTGAATTTTCGCGGATGCGCGTCCCGATGGCGGTTTGCGGCGTGTACAAAACGGCGTCGTTGAACAATTCCGTCGCGCGGCGCTTCAGCCCTTCGCCCGCGTATCCTTCCGCGGCGGCTTGCTTTGTTGCTTCCAAATTCGCGTTGTCGGCAAAGTTGACGGCTTTAGATACCGCGTCGCCTGCGCCCAAAGACCAGTCGAACACGGCTTTTTCCATCTTGCGCACCCACGCGCGGAAAGCGCCGTCCCCCGCGGACGACATAAACCGTTCGCCGAACACGCGCCCCGGATCGTCCAGCTCGCCCTTGCGAACGACGGACATCATCACGCCCGAAGCTTTGTATACGTCGAAATCGTATTTCAGATAATCGCGCACGGCGGCGGAATCGACGGCTTTTGCGGACGATTTCAAAAACAGACGGCGTGCGATACCCTCCGTCAAAAACGTTTCGGCGTTCGACCAAACGTTCAGCAGGGCGGATTTTGGGGACAGCAGCATATTGGCGCGCCCCAGCGAATTGACCGCCAAAGCGACAGCGTTTGTCGGGGTCATGGATGCCGCCAAATCTTTAATCTCTTTGATTTTCCGCATGGTTTCGATGGACGGGTTTCCGGCGGGGTTTTCGGCAAAATCGGCTTTTACGCTGCCGGCAAGCTCCGACGCTTTCGCCAAAATGCGCTCGGCTTCGTCGGCGCGGATTGTAACGCCCAAAGCGTCCTCAATGTTTCGCGCGACCTCGTCGTAAACGGCATCGTAGGCTTTTCCGACGGCGGAACGATCGCTTTGGAACAGCTCCATTTGCTTGCCCGTGATGGATTGGACCTTTTGAACGACGCGACGGACGGCTTCGTTTGCCTGCGCTTCCGTTTTGGCGGTCGAAATTTCGCGCGCCGCGTCGCTTGCCGTCTGCGAAACAAACTTGTCGACGCGCCCGTCGATGCTGGCGGCGGCGGGCATATTCGCCAAAACGTCTTTGGACAGGCTGTTTTTGCGCATCAGCAGAACACGCTTCAGCCAATAGGCGGGATTCGTGATGTCTTGGTTCAGCCGTTCGGCGGAAATTTCCTGTCCGCGCCGCGTCTGCTCCAAAGTGTGCAGCCGCAAAACGCGCGTATACTCTTTGACGTTTCCGGCGGCAAGCATTTTCTGTTCGTATTCAATCATCAGCGCGGTGCGCAGAACGCCGTCGTCGGTCGCGATGTCGCCGTCGATCATCTTGCGCGCCGTATCGATGCCCTGCGTTTCGATTAGGTTGATTGCCTTTTGGCTTGCGTCCGCCAAATGTGCCTCTTCGTACCGTGTCGAAACGGCGTCTTCGTTCAGCAAACCGTTCAAACGGTTCAGTCTGTTCTGCCGTTCCTGCGCCTGCGACACTTTCCCGTCTGCGCTTTCGGCGGCGGCGGGCGCGCGCCAGTACGCGCCGGACAATTCGTCGGAACGAACGGCGGGCGTTTTGTCGGCGGATGGCGATTGCTTCTTTTGAACGGCTGGGACGCTTTCTTTTTCAGGCTCGAAACGGCTTCCGGCGGCGGGCAGAACGGCGGGCGGCAGGCTGCCTGTCGTCATGGATTGGAAAAAACGGATGATGTCTTCGCTCAGCGGTTCTTTCGACGGCTGGTTCATTTCGTTGTACACGCGTTTCAGCCATTTGTCGTAACGCTGATAGGTCGGCGTGATGTCGCTGTCTTGCGTGCGCGGCAGATTGCCGTCCAGCAAATACTGCTCATAGCCCCGCGCGAATTGTTCCTGCGCGCGGCGGTTGATGGTTTTGCCGTCTTTGACCCCCAGCCAGTTCAATGCCAGATTGAACGTGTCGACGTATTCGTCGGACGCCGATTTCGTATTCGCCCATGTTTCCTGCTCCGTCAGCCAGAAATGCGCCAATTCGTGGGGCAGGGTCGAAAAATCCGCGTCTTTCGTCAAACGGATGATGTTTTCGGCTTGTGAATACGCCCCGCGGCGGACGATTTTCCGCTGTTCCAGCGATGTATTGATTTCCTTTCGGATTTCGCTTATAATGTTTTTAAGGGAATGACCATAGGGAGCTACAGAGATTGGCGGTTTGCCTAAAGGAGCCGATGGGTTGTTGGTCGGTCCTATGGCTTTCCCCTTATTTATCCAAACATCGACCCCTTTTTTACCTGTCGATTTAAAAATCGTAGAAATATAGTTTTTGCTTTTTCCCAAAGCTATAGCCACGCCATAAAATCCGGATGGTGTTTTTATTTTTACCAATAGACTATTTTGTGCTAAATCCGTGCGTTCGCTTGACAAGCTGACTTTTTCGACGTGGTCAATGTTTTGAAATACAGTTTCAAAATCGGAACGCGTCAAATTGTGTCCGCTAATATCATGATTGATTATAAAATCGGGTAAAGCCAGTTCCGCTCCGCTTTTTGTCATGTATGAAAAATAACGGGGGCGATTTTCCTCTTTTTTTACGACGCTGTCGTAAAAATCGCCGACATTGTCGATTTTGCTGCGGAACATCGCCTGCTCGAACACGCCGTCTTCGGTCAGGGCGAATCCGTGGTTTTTGAACGCGATGCCGCCGTTTTCAAAAACGATTTGCGCGCCCGTCAAAACGTCGTCGATGGCGACGCCGCGGCGGTTCGCTTCCGCCAAAACCTGATCGGCGAACATGGACGACGTTTGCTGAACGTAATCCTGCCGCTCGTCGGGGGACAGATGCTTGAACGCTTCCGATGCGTCCATCGCTTTGGCGGTCGCGTCCATCATCGCGGAATAGATTTCGCCGTGCTTGTTGCGCAGCTCTTCGGACAGGGACAATTCCTTGACGACAACGCCCGTCATTGTGTCGACGGATGCGTCGTAAAGGGCATTGACGACGGTTTCCAAATCCTTTTCGGGAACGGTGCCGCGCAAACGGTCGCGGTACATGTTTTTGACGTCATGTCTGTTTTTCAGCGAAAACGCTCCGGCGGTCGTGCCGCCGACAATTCCGCCGACTACGCCTTGAACAAGCGCGTCGTAAATTTCTTGAGGGATTTTCGATACGTCGACCGTTCCGTCCGCCCAGCCGAACCCCATCGCCGCGACGGCTTGCAGCGTTTCCGTCGACGCTTCGGAAAACGCGGATTGCGCGGCGGCAACAATCGGCTTTTTGCTGGTGCGCAGAAACGGCATGATTTTGCTTAAATTGACCTTTTCCAAAACACCCGCCGCCGCACCGTAGGACGCGGTCGCCGAAAACTCCGCCGCCGCTTGTTTGGCGGACAAATCTTCGGGGGCTTGCCCGCGACTTCGCGCCGTGTCCATGCGCTTTTCCGTTTCGCCCGCGATTTCCTGCGCGACGCCCGTTGCGACCGCGCCCGCGCCACCCGTAGCGTATGCCGCCAGCAACATGGTCGCCATGTTGCCGAATCCGTTTCCGACGGAGTACGCCATGGTTGACCGTTCGTCCGTTTCCAATCCGAACAGCGCGTCCGATTTTTCGGTGATTGATTTGTTCAAAACGTCGATTTGACGCGCTCCGGTTTTGATCATTTCGCGCCCCCATTCGGAAACGGCGGAATCCTCGCCGAACATGCCGCCGACGGCAACCAGCCCTTTGCCGCCGAACATCATCAGCGCGGACGGGATTTTAACAGCCTGTGCAACGCCTTCGACCGCGCCCGCGCCCAAACGCGTGACCTTTCCGTGCCGCGGACGCAGCAGACCGCTTTCCAGCGAATCGGCGTTCTTCACCAAAACGGAACGCGTGATGTCGGACATCTGAATGTATTTTGCGGGACCACTCTTGATGTCGTCGGGCAAATCAAATCGGGGATATGTTTTTTCCATGTCAATTTCCTTTGATGACGGGGGTTATTCCGTTCAGTTCGACGAATTCGCCGACGACGCCGTCGCCCAAATCGACCAAATCGCCTTTTTGTTTTCCGGCGAACGCGGGGAACATGACGTTCAGCGCGTCGCTCAGCGCTTGCCTGTAAATGCCGTCCGCCGCGTCGGCTTGTCCGTTCGCGGCGGCTGTCAGCATGGCGGAAAATCCGTCCGCCAAAATGCGCTGCGCTTTCTGCGGGTAAAGTCCGAATTCCGCGCCCAGCAGGTTCTTGCGCGAATCGGCGACGGCGCGGCGTACAGTTCTCCAATTTTGGCGGTCAGCCATTTCGCTGATCTGCGTCATGGCTTGTTCAAACTTTACCAGCGACGGCATTGCCTTTTTGAAATCCGCGCGAATGGTTTTGTCCTGCGCGATTTTGCTCAGCGCGTCTTTGTGCTTTGCGAAATCGTCCGCTTCCAGCTTGCCGTTCTGGTTCGCGCCCATCATTTGCGCCAAAACGTCGGCGGCTTTTGAAATGATTGCGCCCTGCTGTTCTTTCGTTTCGTCGGGCATGGCGGCGATTTTTTCGATTTCCGCGCCGAAATCCGTGAATTTGATAAAATCCGTTTCGGCGTTCGGATTGGGAACGGCGGCTAAAGCGTCTTCCCATTTTTTGCGTTTTTCCTCGTTGCCTCTGAAATCGAACGCGTCTATTTTGGCTTGCGTCGGGGACTGCCAGAAATCCAATTCCTGCAGCGAACGGTTCAAACGGTCGGTTTGCAGCGCGGTTTCCTGCGCGACGCGCTCCATGTTTTCTATTTTTTTCAGCGCGGTTTCTTTTTTGATTGTTTTGAACCAGTCGGGATTTTTTTTCATAAACTCCCGCGCTTTTTGCGGTTCGGCAAGCATGCTTTCCAAAATCTTGTTTTCCGCGCCCGACAGGTAATTCATCTGCTCTTCGGGGGTCATGTATTCCGCGTATTCGCCCGCCAGCAGATTTTCGCGCAAACGATTGGGATTTTCCTGCAAATCGTTTTGCATGGATATGTACGAATAGCCGCGACCCGCGCGCTTGACCAGCCTGTCCTTTTCCGCGGCAGGCAAAACGGCGGCGTTGACGGCGGCGGCGGTTTCTTGCGCGGCTTCTTTGAACTTGTCGGGATTGTTCAAAACAAACGTGCTTTGCGCGTCGATGATTTTTTCGCAGGCTTTGGCGTTTTCCAAAAACGTTCCTTCGATTTTGGCTTGCTCGGCTTGACTTAAAAAACTGGCGATAAGGGCGGGCTTTGCGTCGTCGACGGCTTGGGCGTAATACGCGGAACGGTTCGCGCGGGTCGCGGCGGACAGTTCCTTGCCCAGCTGTTTTTGCATGTCCTCGGTCAAACTTTCGACGTTTCCGCTGGCGGCGCGTTCGGCGAACCAGCCGGACATTTTCGCTTGAACTTCCGCCATGTCGGCGCGGGCTTTCAGCGTCTGGTTTCGGTTTTCGATGTCCAGAACGGCTTTGCCCAAATCTTTCAGCGCGCCGCCGACCTGATAAACGGCGGTGTCTTCGGCGCGCGCGCTTTCCTGCTTCAAAACGGGTTCTTTGCGGACGTTTGATTGAAACAACATAATATCGGGCATTTTACTTACCTCCGGCGGACGATCCGATTTGACCGCCGATGTTGGCGAACATGACGGCGGCGGTCGGATTGCCCGTCATGGCACCCAAAGCGCCACCGATAACCGAACCGACGGCGTTTCCGACAGCGGCTTTGCGGGCGCGTTTCTGCTGTTCGGCGGCTTCGCGCAGCTGCGTCGACACCGAACGGCGCACCTGTTCGCGCATGGCGGCGATGTCGTCTTCGGCAATGATTAGGTTGGAACGCTGCACGTCCGTGAACGATTTTGCGGAAATTCCCGACGCGTTGACGGCAACGCGGTTTTTGGCGAAAACCTGCTCGTTGTTTCGGCGCTGAACGCCGATGTTGTATTCCAGCGCGGCGTATGTTTCCCGCGCGTTGCTCCACAGCGTCTTGAAATTGCGCTTGGCGGCTTGATAGGCGGAAATCCCCTGCAGAACGTTGCCCAGAACGGCGGCGCCCATGCCCGCGGTTTCCGCGCCGGAAAATCCGGAAAACGCGCCGTCGGATGCGCTTGCGGCAGCGCTTGCCTCGGCGGCTTGGTCGACCGTGCCGCCGATGGTGAACACGCCGTCCGCCCGCGAACCGCCGCCGATGGATAAAACGCTGTCGACGGGATCTTGATTGAACGTGAAAACAGCCATTTATCCCCCTTTCATGACGGACGCGTACACCGCCAAAACGACGCAGGGCAGCGGATTGTCTTGAACGACGGCGACTTCGCATTCGTCCGACCACCCGCCGCCGAAATTGATTTTCTTGTCTCCGGTGAACAGCGGGACGGCGCGCGACATGGAATCGCCGGTGTTGCGGAACGTGATGTCGTCCGCGTCGGTTTCGCTTCGTCCGGCGCGGATGCAGACTGTCTTGTACAAACGCAGCATGATGTCGGAAATCTTTTTAACCTTTTTGTCCGCGTCCGCGCCCTGCATGTCGGGTTCGCGCACGATAACGGTTTTATAGGGGATTCCGACGCACGCTTTTTTGGCGGCGAATTGCAGGGAAACTTTGCCATTTTTTACGATTCCGTTTGGCTCGATTGCGCCGTCGCCCAAAATGGCGACCGTGCATCCCTCCAAATGCGACAATCCGTCCAGCTCGCTTTGCGCGGAATCGAACGAATAACTTTTACCGCAGTCGGTGAAAAAAGCCTCGTCCGCGGTTTCCGCGTCGTCCGTCAGCCCTTCTTCCATGACTTCCAGATACAAAACGGACGCGCCGTTGATGTCGCGGCGGACCAACAAATACAAATCGGTTTTTTCTTTCAGAAAATTCGGCACGGCGCAAACGCTTTCGACCTTGCCGGAAACGTCGGCGGTAAACCACGCCACGACTTGATTGACGGGGGACAAAGTGCAGCCGATTAAATCGCCGTCTTCTTTGCAGCACCACAAAACGGGCAGCTTTTTCTTGCAAAACGCCGTCGACTTGATTTTTCCGTTTGTGATTTGCGGATTGAATTTCGTGATGTCCGTGATTTGATATTTGTCGTAAACGGTCGAATAGGTCGAAAAATTGAACCCGCGGCGAAACGAATCCAGAAAAACCAAACCGTCCTCGACGAATTCGGGACGGACGGGCGCACTGCCGACGCTTGAAATCTTGTAGTATTTGACGTTTGACGGGGTCAAAGCCTCGCCCAGCGACGTCGACGAAATCGCGTATTCGAATCCGTCCGTTCCGACGATTAAAACATCTTGCGGAAACGCCCAGCAGACTTCCGACCCCTGTTCGACCGCCAGCTTGACGGAAAAACCGTTGTCGGCGGAAACAATGCCCTTTTCGTCCGTTTTCTGAAAATTCAAATACGCGCCGGATTTGGAAAAATACAACGCGCGATCTTTGACGCAAACCATGCGCTGCTGGTGAATGATCATGATTTCGGGGTATCCGCGCCCGCTTGAAAACGCGCCCAAGGACCATAGCTTTGTCGCGACTTTGTGGTATTCGCCCGCGCCGACGGTCGCCGCCGCCGTTTTCGCGTTCGTCACGGCGGTGATTTTCAAATCGACCGCTTTTGTCGTCGAATCGGCGACGGTGATTAAACGCACCCAGCGTCCGACGTCAGATTGCGAAAAAACGTCCGCGCTCGCCGTGATTGCCGCGCCGTCGAACGTCAGGGTGATGTCCGTTTCATTTTCGTTCAAATAGGGACCGTTGGCGAAAACAACGTCTTGCATTGAAAATTCGACGGTTCCGTCGGCTTTTGCCGAACGGACGATTTTTTTCGGCGGATGCGACGGATGCGCCAAATACATCGTGTCTTGAATTTGATAATAGTAAACCCCGCCGATGTCGTCAGCGGAATAGGGCGACTGCAGGCTCTGAACTTTGACGCGGTTGAAATAAACGTCGCAGGCGGACGGACGGAACACCAGCAAATAGGATTGCGCGGCGGAAAAAACGAACGGGATTAAACGCTTTGCGTCGGGGACGCTTGCGATGTACCGCGTTCCGCCCCGCCGCTGAACATAGCCCTGCGGCGCGGGAATCGCGTTCAGCAGCTTGCGGCACGACGCGGCGTATTCGTCGCGCCCGCGCATCAGCGGCGAAAAAACGCCGCCGTTGAAATTCTTGATGCCGACTTCCATTAAAACCTCGCTTCCAGCCATCCTTTGACGGCGAATGTTTCGGGGGACGCCTCTTTTGCGCTCGCGCGCCGCGCTTCGGTCAGCACGGCTTCATATTCGCGGTCCAGCTGAGCTTTCAGAGCGGGCATACTGGTCAAACTCATGACCAGTTCGGCGGCAAGCTTCGTCGTGAACGCCGAAACGAACAGACTGTCGAACTTTCCGGGATCTTCGACGCGCGAAATGCCGACAAAGTTGAACGCGGGAACATCTGCCAGAACGCAGTCGCCCTCGCGCGCGTATTCGATATTGTCTTCGACCCTCAAAATGCGCAGACAGTCGGACGGAATTTGAAACGCGTTCGCGAATCCGAACGGCGGCTTTTTTTTCAGCGCAGCCGCCGACCAGCGCTTCAGCGCGAACCGCCACGGATACGCGCGCAGAACGCAGTCGCGCACGGGGGCGAACATCAGGGCGCACATTTTGGCGGGGCGCGATTCTTCGGCGATGTCGCGGATGAAACTTTCCCCGACCTTGCTCAGCGCCATATTGCATAAATCGACTTGGGCGGGCATGAAACGGTCCTTTTCAAAAAAAATAAAGGGGGCGGATTTTTCCGCCCCCCTTGCGGTCAAACGCCCGCGGTGATGATGTCGACGATTAAAACGCCGCTGGCGGGCAAAGCCGCCGTGCCCAGCGTCGCGCTTGCGGTCAAAAATCCGCAAACGAAGTATTCGCCTTCGCCGATGGCGCACAAACCGATTTGGTCGCCGCTTGCCTGCGCCGCCAAATCGACGGTCGCGCGGCGGCGGCGCAAACGCCCGTTGGCGACGCTTGCGATGACATGGTTGCCCGCCAGTTCGGCGGTCATTTCGTTGGAATACGTTTTAGCCATGGTTTAACTCCCTCATTCCTGACATTGAACTTCGACGACCAGCTCTTCCTGCATGCGCGCCGCGCCGATGGTCATTTCGTAATAAACCTGCGTCGCGAAACATTTGTCGTCGCGCTCCGTGATTTTTCCGAACGGATCCTGCCCGATGCCCAAACGGATGCCGTTTTTCTGGAACGCCAAGCATTTGCGGATTGTCTTCGTCGAATTCTTGAAGGCGGGAACGATCAGCGAATTGTCGCCGCGCTTGCCGTTGACCTGAACGAACTTGAACCCCATGAATTCGGTGATTTCGCCGCGGATCAGCGCCTTGACGGACGCGTAGTCGGCGGACGTCATCTTTTCGGTTTTCAGCATGTCCTGCATCTGCTTCGCCGTCAAAACGATGTACCGGTCTTCGGCGGGGCAGTCGCTTTCGTCCATCAGCCGCTTTGTTTCGCTCAGCTTGTCCAGCGACATGCCCGTCGAACCGTGGACGACTTTCTGACTGTCGGGCAACTCGACGGGAATCGTCCCGTTTTCGCCGGTGTCCGCAGCGCCCAGCGCGCCGTCGATGATGACTTCGTCAATAGCGCGCCCCATAGCCCACGCGGCGGCTTGCGCGTATTCGCTGGCGGGGTCGGTCAGCATTTTGATTTTGTCGTCGTTGTCGATTAAATCGGACCAGTTGTAGGTGTCCATCGTCAGACGGCGGCGCGCGTGCGGCGTGTTCATCTGCGGCGTATCGGCGTGGCGGCTGGTCTTTTTGACCGCGGCGACGCTTCCGATTTGGTCGAAAAACGCGGTTTTGCCGCGGATGGATTCGGACAGAACCAAACCCCTCAGTTTACTTCCTCTCTGCTGAACCAGCGCTTGAACGTTTGCGCTGTACTGTTCAACAAAGGACGTTGTGATTTGCGTGCTCATAGTTTACTCCTTTTGTTTGAAACACAGTTAAATTTCGCCGTTTTTGCGCTGACGCAGGGCGAAAACCGCGTCGACGGCATGCTTGTGGCGCGGATTTGTCGCGTCGAAATACGCGGGATCGTCCATCAGGGCGGCGATTTGCGCCTCGACGCCGGCGGTCGTCGGCTGCGCTTTCGACCCGATGGGCGCGCCCGCGGGTTCGATGTATTTGCCGCCCAGCGCCAGAACGCCTTTGATGACGGCTTTGCTGAAACCCGCGCCCATTTCGCGCAGCGCGTCGGTCATGCCGACGGAATCGCAGATTTGAACGAAATCGCGGATGCGGGAATCGAACGACGCGCCGAACTCCGCGCGCAGTTCCTGCTCGACTTTTGCGTGTTCGGCGTCCGTCTTGGCTTTTTCCGCGTCGAACTGCGCCTTGCTTTCCTGATAAAACGCGTCGCGGAACTTCGCCAGCTGCGCTTTCGTCAGGTTCGCGCCGAACGCAGCGCGCTTCAGAACGCCGTCCATTTCGTCGACCGCGCCCTTGTCTTCTTCGGAAACGTCGCCGAACGAGGGCAAATCGTATCCGTCCGCGCTTTCGGGCGTGCCCAGCTTTTTGAAAACGGCGGCGGTTTCCTCTTCCGTCTTGGGCAGCGCGAACATGTCCGCGCCCGCCGCGCGCTTCAGCGCCAAATACTTGACCGCCAAATCGGACACGCCCGAAACGTCGGACAGGTCGGGGGCTTGGCGGATGTCCTCGGCGATTCCTTCGCGCCAGTCGGGCTGGGCGGGTTCGGTCGTCTGCGGTTCCGTTGTGTTGTCATTTTCCATTGTCGATTTCCTTTCGCAATAAATCGGTTAATTTCGCGTCGTCGTATTCCAGCATGCGGCAGATGTCCAAAACCGCCGCGCGCTTTCCCTCCCAGAACGCCCAGTCGGTCGCGCTCTGCTTGGTTGTCGGGTAATATCCGGTCATGCCGCACTTGCCCGCCAAATCGGACAGAACGGCTTTGCCGTCGTCCGATTCGAAAACGGCGCGGTAGGATTGAACCAGCCGCGCCGTCCGCTTGATTTTCAGTTTGTCAATCATTGTTCAGTCCCTCGTCCTGCGCTTTGACTTCGTTTTGCATGCCCTGCAGCTGCAGCGCGGTCGCGGCGTCCTGCGCGTTTTGCGCCTGCGCCTGCGCGGCTTGCCGTTCCGCTTTGATTTGCTCGACTTCCTCGTCGTCGCGCAAAACGTCCTCGACGCCGTAAATTTTGTGGATTTCGCGAATGCCTTTTTCGGCGTCGAACACGTCGGCGGAATCGGGGGCGATTTGCAGGAACGGCGCGCTGGCGGCGAACGCCTGATTGTATCGGTCGGCTTTTTCGTACCGCATCGCTTTCGCCAGCGGGGACTGGTAAACGATGTCGATAGCCAGCCCTTCGGGCGGAATGTCGGCGGGCGGCGCGATAACGCCGTTTCGGATTAACAGGTTGAACGCGCGGGAAATGGTCGGGCTTAACAGCTCCGTCGTCAAACGTCCGTACACGGGACCCATCAGCCGCGCGGCTTCGCGCACGCGTTCGACGATTTCCGTCGCGGTGCGGCGGTCGCCCGTCAAAAACGACAGCTGACCGTTCATAAACGCCAAACGCACGCGGGTGCGGATGTCTTCCATCATTTCCTTGCCGAACGCGGGGGCTGCGCCGCTCGCCAGATATTGGGGACGCTCGCCGCGGTATTTGATGACGCCGCCCGGAACGGTCATCATCGGGGCGATTTCCTCGTCGTCCTGCACCAGAATCGGGGGGCGGTTCGCCAGCTGGGCGGCGATGATGGTTTCTTTCATCATGGCTTGCAGCATCTTGATATCCGCCAAACAATCGATGGCGGGACCGCGCCCGTACAGTTCGCTGTTGCATTTCGACCAGCGCGCGACGGAATACGGCATTTCCTCGAAAAACTCTTCTTTCAGAACCGTTTTGTCGCGGGTCAGAATGTATTCGGATTTGAACGGTTTCTGCCCGTCCTTGCCGGCGTCGGGATTGGGATAAACGGCTTGGATGATTTCGTGTTCGGTTGTTTTGCCGTTTTCGATGTCGCGGCGCATGGCTTCGGTCAGCTTGTCCTTGCCGAACGCCTGTTCGATTTTGCGTGCGTCGAACGAAAAACGGCGGAAAACCGTGTCGACCGCTCCGACGTCGTTTTCGTCGATTGTGATTTCTGCGATGCTTCGGCTCTGAAACAGCAGCGCGCCGCTTTTGGGATTCCATCCCGCGAACAGGGCGCAGGTGCCGATGACGGGCAAATCGGCGTAGCATTCGTTGATTGCGCCTTGAAAATTGGCTGCGGGTTCGTACAGAGCGGACCACAGGCGTTCTTCGGCGCGGCTCAGCCATTCTTTCAGCGACGCGGAAACGTCGCCGCGGAAAGCCAGCCCGAACCACTTGCCCGACGAATCGGTCATCATGCCGTTGATGTCGGCGGCAAGCATGCGCGCGCAAACGGCGGCGGTCGTCTCGAACTGCCGGTTTGTCCGCTTTGCGCCGTCCGTCTGAACGACCGTGAAATCCGCGCGGTTGGGAAACACCAGTTCTGCGACCTCTTGCCATAAATTTTCAAAATTCGCTCTGGCTGTTTTCCGGCGCTGGTATCTGGCGACGATTCCGTCAATCCGCGACTGCTCTGTACGAACTTCCATCAGCGCACGACCTTCTTTTTGCGTCCGAACGCGCCCGTGATCGGATCGAACCCGCCCAGATTGGCGGAATCGAAAGACCCGAACGCGCCTTCCTCGGTTGTAAAGTTGGTCCGCGACCCCGCGTTGTCCGCGATTTGCTGGCGGCGGGATTTCATGATTTGGTTGTAATAATCGGCGTCGGCGGCGTTTTTGGCGGCGGTTTCCTGCGCGGCAATGGCGATTTCTTGCGCTCGTTCAGCCTTTTTGCGTTCGACCGGGTCCAGCCCCGCAACTGCGCTGTCAATCTTGCCCAAAGTCTTTTCCGCCTGCGAACCAATGCTGTGACTTCCGCCGATTTCCGACATGCCCGCCGTAACACCGGCCAAACCTATGCGAACCGCTCTGTTCGCTACTTTCTTAACCTTCTTCCAAGCTTTTCCCCAGCCCATTTTGTGTCCTTTCCTAAAAAACACCCGCCGAACGGGGGTTCAGCGGGTCGTAATCGTAAATTCTTTCCATCCTGCGGCGGTTGGCGGCATAGGCTTCGTTTCGGTCCTCTCTTCGCCCCAGCGCCAAATAACGGAACGCGTCGGCGGCGTGGCTGGTCCAGTCGTGCAGGGGACGCGCCTTGAAATCGCCGCGGGTTTCGTCGAATTCTTTCTGATACTGGCGCAGAGCTTCCAACCCGCGCTTGCATTTTTGGGCGTCGAAATTGCAGCGGGGCAGCAGCATGCGCACGGCGGAAATGCCGTCTTCGACGCTGGCGCGCTTCAAAACGCGTCCGCGCACGCCCAAACTTGCCAATAAATCCAAACGGCTCTTGCCGCTGGACAATTCGTGCACTTGAACATCGTGCGGAAAAATGTTGTCGTTTGTGTAGGTGTAGGGCTTTTCTTTCAAAACTTTGACGTAATGGTCCAGCCCGACGCCGTTGTTTTCGTAATAATCGATGACGTTCACGTCCGTTCCGCTGTTTTGATAAAACCAAATCGCGGTCGAATCCCCGATGCCGAGGTCCCACGCCGTATAAACGGGCAGGGACGGGATATGCGACACCTTGCCGACGCGTCCCGACTGCTCCAGCTGGTTCAGCTGATTGGCGTAATAGCTGCCTTTGATTGCCGCGTCGAACGAACAGTAAAATTCCTGCTGAATCATATCTTCGTCCATTCCGGCTTTGCGTTCGGCTTCGACGGCGTCCAAACCGATGGCGTTTGTGTCTTCGACGCTCAAACGCTGACAGAACCATTCGGGATTGTCTTTCGCGGCGTTGAACAGCTTTAAACCGTGATTGCGCCCGCGGGGAGTGTAAATGAATAACGCCCACCCGCCATTTTCCGCCAAAATCGGACGAATGAAATCCCACGCGGCGGGATCGGCGATGGAATATTCGGAAAACACCACGCCGACGGGGTTTGAACCGACCAGGGCGTTGTAGTTGTCCGACCCGACGCATTGCCAAATGGAACCGTTGATAAGCTCGATTTTCATGTCTTGGTCGTTGGACTTGCGGCGGATTTCTTTGGGGAACGCCTGATCAATCATGCGCCGCCCCTGTTTGTCGATGGCGTCCCAAATCACCTTGCGCGCCTGCGTCTGCATCGGCAGCATGTGCCAGTACACGCCCACGCGGCTCATGGCGGCAACGGCGGTCCAGTTCAGGGACAGGCTGTCCTTGCCGCCGCGGCGGTGCCAAACGGCGACGGCGCGCTTTCCGCCTTTTTCCAAATAGGACCACAGCGCGCGCTGATACGGGCGCGGCGTCCACAAATGCGGCAAACGGATATTGACCATAACGGCGCTCCAAAACAAAACGGCGCCGGGAACGAACCGACGCCGCAAGAAAATCCAAAAACTTATTTGAACATACTACGAATCATAAATTACACTGACCCCCTTTGTCAACACAAAAAAAACGCCCGCGGTTAACGACTCCGCGGGCTGAAAGAAGGTGTGGACATTGCCACCCGATTTATCTTTATGTCCTCATTATAGGCACATATTTTTTCTTTTACAAGCCTTTTTCGCCTGCTATATTCAATTCGCCGTACCTTTACAGTTGAAAGGGGGTGAATACATTGACCCCGATTTATCTTAAAGCGGCTGCGTATCTGTTGCTGTTTATAGCATTTTTGCTTGAAACAATCAACCGATGACAGCCTTGCGCCCGCGACGGGATAACGACCTGCCGCGGGCGTTCTTTTTACGCTGCCGCCGCGCGGGCTTCGGGATAGGGAACCAGCACGCCGCGCCCCTGCCACGAACCGACGCGCACCGCGGCGCGGGGACGGACGCATTCGGGCAGGGCAAGCAGAGCTTTGATGTGCCGCCCGGCGGAAAACTTCCCGCCGTCGAACAGGCGGCGGATGAACGGGTGCGACATCGCGACAAACAGGTGCTTGCGCCCGCGCAGCATGTAGGGGCGAACGCCCGAACCGTGCCTGACGGCGGTTCCGTCGAAACAGGCGGATACAATGATGTCCAGACACGCGCGCCCGTCTTCGGCGGTGAATTCGGGAACGTCGCAGCAGTAAACGCTCTCGTCCGTCCCGACGGACGGCAGGGGCGACTGGTCCCACACGCGGCGCGCCGCGTCCCGTCCGAACAGCAGACGCGTTTCGCGCACAAGGTTAATCCATTGCTGGAACGTGCGGTCGGGCAGATCGGCGAACCCGTCCCCGTCATCACGAGCCCCGTCAGGGGCGCGGCAATCCATTTCCGGCGCGACGTACATTCCCGTCTTGCGGATCGACGGCAATACCTCCGCCGTCACCCACTTGCGAAACTTTTTCGCTTCGGGCTTGCGCGAACGGAAAATCAGATTGTACAGCCCGCTTTCATTGATGATAATCCTGTCGCTTCCACCCGACCCTAGACAATATCTAGACTGCTCATCATCGTCCAGATTCTTAACGGCGTCGGTCGGATTTTGAATTTCCAAAACCCTGCACACGTCGGCGGCGACGAACCACGGCTCGCCGTCCTTTTCAATCACGCGCACCGCGTTGTCTTCAAAATCGAATACCTGAATGTCGTTCATTTTTTTCTATCCTTTCTCTCTTTTCGTCATTGCGAGGAGCGAAGCGACGCGGCAATCCATAAACCCGCGCGCCTCTCTTTTCGTCATTGCGAGCCCGCCTTGGCGGGCGCGGCAATCCCGTGATTGTTCACTTCAATTTCCCCATCGCGTCCAGCGCGCGAATGGTGTCGATGATGATTTTGTCTTCGGCGAACGCGTCCGCTTCGCCGCGTTCGACGGCGCGTCTGCTCATCGGCTTTTTGACGCCGACCGCCGCGCAAACCGCGCGGTATAACTCGAATTGCTTGATTTTGCTCATTTTGTTGCCCTTTTCTTACAAAGGTTGCCTGACCCCGTCAGGCGCGGGGGGTTAAGAACGTGCAACAAATCACGTGGGCTTCTTCGATATATCCGCCGCCCCCCCGCATATTCGGGCATAAAAAAGGCGTCTGACGGGACGTTGACCGTTTGTTGTTTGAGTTCTTAACCTCGACAACCACCATACGCCCCCGCCGATTCCGTTGTCAACAAAAAAAAGGGTGTCGGTATTAGCGACCCCCTTTCCGACCTGCTGTCGGTATTAACGACATCAGCTGCTGGATGTGCATAATCTGCACACCCTAAGTTAAACTTAGCCCGCCTGTCCCGCATAATGTGCGGGACAGATGGGACAAGGTGTACTCACAATGTGTGTCCCTCCTTTACAAAAAAAACGCCCGCGGTTCACGACGCCGCGGGCTGAAATCGGAGGTAATCCCCCTGTCAAAGCACATACCCTTGATATTTTCATTATAGGCACGGCTGTTTTTGTTTTACAAGCTTTTTTTGCCTGCTATATTCGTTCTGCCGTACTCTTGCGGCTGAAAGGGGGTGATCCCCTTGAATATCGGCACATACCTCAAAGCGATTGCCTATGCTCTGCTCAGTATAGCCATGTTGCTTGAACTGGTAAAGCGGTAATCGCTTTTGCGTCCGCGGCGGATTCACGACCCGCCGCGGGCGTTCTTTTAACCCTCTTTGTCAACACAAAAAAATGACCGCGGGTGGTAAATCCGCGGTCTGAAAGAAGGTGATTCGATTGCTGTCTTTTCATCTCTTATGCCCTTATTATAACCACATCGGATTTTGTTTTACAAGGCATTTTTGTCTGCTATATTCATTCCGCCGTACCTTTACGGTTGAAAGGAGGTGAAGAAATTGCTGTCAATTCATCTCAAAGCGGCTGCGTATCTGTTGCTGTTTATAGCATTCTTGCTTGAAACAATCAACCGATAACAGCCTGCGCCCGCGGCGGCTTGGTAACCCGCCGCGGGCGTTCTTTTTAGGCATTGTCCTTTTGCTCCGCGCCGTCCCTCGGTTTTCTGACGGTCAGCCGCATTTTGACGTACTTGCGCCCGTCCGGCGTTTCGTGAAACCAGCCGCCGATGTTGTACGTTACGCCGCTGACGACGCACGATCCCGTCATGTCGGGACTGTTTTCATACTGCTTGTTTCCGTTCGGAAACAGCGCGCCCGTCAAATTGTCGTTATAGCTCATCTTTTCACACTCCGTCGAAATAAATCCACCGCCCGGTTTGGGCGTCCACCATCTTTTTGCCGTCTTTCGTACGGACGCGGTGATAAAACTTTACCGCTTCGTCGTACAAGGCGAACGTTCTGAAACGCGTTTGCGCGCCCTCGCTCCAAAAAACAACGTATCTTTCATCATCCATGACAGCCTCCCTTGAACGCGCAGTCGCGGCGCATTTTGGAACGTTTCCCGCCGTTCGCCTTTTCTTTTGCCCAAAACACCTTGGACGACCAGCTTCTGCCCTGGTCGGTTTCCGCCGCGCGCGGGCGCTCCTTTTCGGTCGCGCAAACAGCTTCGGCGCAGTACGCCGCCGCTTCGCTTTCCCGCCTGAACCACCGCGACAGCTCAAAAGCTTCCGCGGTAAGTCCCATGACGCCGTAGCGGCATTTGAATACGGGACCGCAGTCGTACGCGACAAAACGTTTTTGCGCCTTGTACCACGCCGTCTTTTTCAGTTCTTTCAGTTTCATAAATTTTCCTCCCTCATTTCGTCGTATGCGTCCGCCACGGCGTCCAACGCGAAACAAACCGCTTGATAAACGCCGCAAATCCGTTTGGTCGACGGATTGAACACGCCGCGGCACGCCAGCCAGTCGGTCGCCGTTTTGTCTTCGATGACGAAAAAACGGGCGGTGTAAAACAAATCGCCCAGTTTCCGCATCACGCGGACATAACGGTCCGTCCCCGTCAGAACATCGACGGGCATATCGCACGGCTTTCCGCCGCGCACTTGATTCAGCGCGCAGTTCACGCGCGGCACGAATTCGCTTTTTTCGTAATCGTGCAGCAGCCGTTCCGCTGCCCTCAAACGGCGGACGGCTTTCCCGCCGCCGCCCAGCTTTCCTTTTTGAAACAGTCTTGCGATATACATCAGATTTCCACCCCCATATATTTCAAATCGACATACGTTCCCTTGCCCTGCCAGCCGCCCAGCCGCTCGTTTTTGTTGGACGGCTGCGCGCTGGGGAAATACCGCAGGGCTTGCGTCCATCCCGCCGTCTTGCCGGGCGCGCCGCGCCAATCTGTGTCCTCAAAGATTTTCAACAGCTGCGGATGCCCCGAACCGGCGACGAACAAAACGGACGCGGAATGCCCGCCGATGTCTTTCGACACCACTTTCAGCCCGATTTTCATCAGTTCCTTGTTCGCGTCTTCGCGCGTGACGGACGTTTCTTTGGGATTCGCCGCCGCCATGACCAAATCGCCGATTGTCGTCGTCGAACCGCCCTGCCATTTGCGCACTTCCTGCCCCATCAAAAACTTGGCGCAGTTTTCGGGAACGGTGCCGGATTCGTCGAAATCGCTTTGGATTTTGTTGTAAATCTCCGAAACCAGCCGTTCGTCTTCTTCGGTGATGGAAAAATCGTCCGTCGTTGCGATTTTGTAAAACGCCAGCATTGTGCCGTACACGTCGCCGATGCGGCTTTTCGACGATTTTTCGGCGAACAAAGCCATAAAATTCTTTAAAACCGTTTCGTAATCCGCCCAATGATCGATAACGCGGCGCATGATGATTTCGCCGACGCGCTTCAAACGCGCGGACGAAAAATCGGGTTCGACCTCGTTATGCAGCGGGTCCAGCGACAAAATCGCGATGCGCTCCACGTCTGCGACGGACAGCGGCGGAACGATGATGGATGAAAACGAAAACGAACTTTTCAGCTCGAAATTGACTGCGGAATGGTCTTGCCCGCCGCGCCCCGCGGTCGAACCGGACACGCTGGAACGCGCCAGAATGATAAGCTGCTTCAGCTTTTCGGGATCTTGGTCGGTTTCGCATTCGTCCAAAGCCACGGGCAAATGCGATCCGCCGATGCTTTGACGCACGAACGCTTCGGTGTAAATGCCGCAAGTGATGACGTTTTTACCCAGAACGCCTTTCATCACGCGTTCGATTAGGGTCGATTTGCCCGTCTGCTGCGTTCCGGTAATCCAAACCGCGGGACGCCACTTCAGCGCGCCGCCGAACGGCGACCCCGCCAGATAGCCCATCATCAGCGCGGGCGCGTAGCCGTTGCGCCAATTCCACGTCTTCAAATCCCCATAAAACGCGCGCATGAAATCCAAATCGTCCGCTTGCGGCTTGCCGGGCTTGCTCAGGGCTGGCGCGCTCGCGTAAACATATCCGTTGACTTCCGAACCGCCCTTTTCCTTGGTTTTCGTCTTGCCGTCGCGGGAAACGAACCATACTTCGTCGCCGAAATGGTAAATCAGTTCGTCGTCGTCTCCGCGCCACGCGCCGACGGAACGCACCGAACCGTTCGGGTCGAAAATGCCGAACGCTTGGCTTTTCTTGAAACACGCGGCGGTCAGCGTAGACAGCATGCCCGCGGCGTTGAAATCGTTTTTCTTGACCTTCACGCCGCCGTCGCCGTCGGCAACCCATTTCGGAAAATAGATTTCCAGCTTTTCCGCCTCGTCGCCCGCCAAAGCGCGGCAAACGGCGGCGCTCAATTCGCCCGCGCGGTAGGACAGCACTTGCCCCAGCGGGTTCAGGAAATACAGGTAATTCCCGTTTGCGCCCAGCGGCTTGCTGGGAAACCCTTTCGGCATGCCCCATTTGTCCTTTATGGCATAGGGCGGCGCGTCGTACGGCTTCGTCATTTCGTTGTAGGCGTCCAGAACTTTCTGCTGCTCGGACGTGGGTTTGCTCTTTTCGGGTTCGGGCAAATCGGACCATTCTTCGGCTTGTTCCCGACATTCCCGTATTTTTTTCAAATTTTCGCTGCTGTTCATTGTCTTCGTTCCTGTTTTTGGGTTTTCCCCCGCTCCCCTTCCGACGCAGCCGGGTTACCGACGCCCCGAACGGCAAAGAAACGGGTTTTCAAAATTGGTTTAAATCATAAATCGGATACCTCGGTATCGAACCCCGGGGGCTTGGGGGGGGGGTGCCGCACGCCATCGGCGGCACGGCGCGAACGCCCGAACACTTCCTTTTCAAGGTAGTGCTTGCCCCGTATTTTTTGGCTGATTTCTGCCGTTTTTCGCATCCGTCAAACATCAATCCGTCAAACATTGCCTTTTTCGTCCTCTGATTTTTGGCGGAAATCCGCCGTTTCTATGGTTTTGCCGTCATCGTCGCCGAAGCGCACGATTTGCACGTTGACGTCGCCTTGGTTCAGCGTGATGTCGGGCGACATCTTGGTGTGAACGTACGGCATCAGCGCTTCAGCGGCGGCTTTCTTCAGCTTCACGCACTCCAGCCGGTCGGCGACCTTGACGGCGCCCACGGTGTCGCAGAGCTTGTTCAAATCCATCGACATCAGGCTGAACAAAGCTTCGGCGGGCGAAATGCCGTATTTGGCGGTCAGCGCGTCGATATGCGCCAGCGTGCGCTTGTTCAAGCTTCCTTTCGGACGCCCCGGACCGCGCTTGACGCTGACAAAGCAGTTTTCGGCAGCCAAAGCCTGTTCCGCGTCGAACAGTTCTCCCTGCAGTTCGGTCATACCGGCATCTTTGACGGCGATGTCGAGCGCGGTTTTCATTCCGTCCTTTTCAGCCATAATAAACCCCCGATATTTTATTGTTTCCGCGCGGTCCCGCTTCGGTCCCGCCGACAGTCCCGCCAACAAACATAGAAAAACCCTTAGATTTATATACATATGGGACTAAGGGACTATGGGACTGTAAGACCACGCACGCGCGCGCGTATATGCGTGTGCATAGCCGTCCCACCGTCCCAACAGTCCCAAACTTCGCAAGTGATTGAAAACAAAGGAAACAGGCGGGACACTTGCCTTTTTTGAACCGTCCCGCCCCGGTCCCAAAGACCGAAGCGACGGCGCAAGAATTTGCCGAGTACACACGGGCGCGGGGTTTTTGCTCAGAACGGCGCATTTTCCGCCTCCGTTTCACTGGACGCATCAAAAGAAGCACGCGCCACGTCGTTGAAGTCGTTGAAGCCTGCGGGCGGGCGCACACAAAACACGCGCCGTCCCTGTTCTTTGAACACGCGGGCGGCTTGATTGTATGTCCGCGCCGTCGAACCGCTTTCGTCGGCGTCCATGCACAGGTAAACGTCCGTAATGGAAGGCGGTAGCTCGATGTTTTTGATGTTGGTGACGCTCAGCGCCGCCAGAACGCGGTCTTCGGGCAGAGCGACGGACAGCGACAGAGCCGTTTCGATGCCCTCGGCGATAAGCACGCTTGAACCCTCGTCCGCTTCTTTGAGCGGCTTTCCGCTGTTTCCGCGCGCGATGGGCACGAAAGACCCCGGACCTTGTCCCATCATTTTTTTGACGGGGTCGACTTCGCGGCTTTTGGTCCACTTGCCGTCGTACTTGCCCAAGTAAGTGATGTGAACGCCGACCTGAGTTCCGTCGCCGCGCTGGCGGCAGCAAATCATCGCGGGGCAGCGCCGACCGTTCCCGACGGGGCACGCCGGAGCGTATCGAATCGCGTGCGGCTGCCGCCCCAGGACGGAAAGGTCGATTCCTCGCCCTTTCAGGTACAAATCGACGGGAGTTCCGGCGATTTTTTCCTGCGCGCCGATAAACAAGCTCAGCGCGTAGCCTTTCTTTTTGGCTTCGCGTTCAGCTTGTTTGTCGTCGACCTGTTCGTGCTTCGGTCGCTCTTGGACGTGCGGCAGGTCGGGTATCGTTTCCCCGTTCCAGCCAAGGATTTGCATCCCGATTTCCTTTGCGCCGATGTCGTCGACGCCCGTAATGTACTTGACGAGGTCGAACGCGTCGCCTTTTTCGCCCGTCGCGTGGTCAATCCATAGACCGCGCCGTCCGCCGTCCATCGGAGCAGGTCCTTTCGTGCAAATGCGGAAAGACCCCGCTTCCTTGTCGGAACGGGTCGGGTTTTTGCAAACAAGGTCGTTTGCTTCCTGCACGCCGCGCAAATGCAGCCATGCGCAAACGTCGTCGATTTTGTCGTTCAGTCGGCAGGCGATTTGCTTGATGGTCGGCAATCCGGCGCGGTATCCTTTGAACTCAGCCATTCCGCAGCCTTTCGTCAACATAGGCGGCGGCGTCCTTTCCGGCGCACAAATCGGCCAAAAAGAGGAAAAAGAGCGACATTTTCAAACGGATTCTCTTCATTTCAACAATCCTTTCAGCGCGTATTCGCGCAAAGCGGCGATGTGCCGACGGCAGGCGTCGAACTCGGCGTCAAGATTTTGCCGATCGACGTTCGGGAACGGGGACAGGGTTTCGACGATGAAATCGATGCCGAACAGCCGCCAACCGATTTGGTAGTAGGCGGCAAGGGGCGCTTGCCCGCCCAGCCAGTTTTTGGCGGTGCGGACGTCCACGCCGAAATCGGCGGCGATGCGTTTTGCGGCGCAAAACAGGTATCGGCGGCGCAAAGCCTCCGCCCAGCGCGCCCCGACATCCGGCAAAGCGATTCCCTTTTTCGTCATTGGCTTTGCACTCCGATTTTGAGATCGTCGAAAAAGGAAGGCTCGGTATCGTCATCTGCGGGAAAAGCGGCGACGCCTTCCGCACCACCGTCCGCAGCCGGTTCCGCGGCTGCGGACACAACGTCGGAGGCGGCATTGACAGGCAAATCGAAAAAATCGTTGGGCGTAACCGCACCGTTCGTCGCGTCGAAAATCTTGCGCATCACGTCGGGACGCGGAATCCGCTGCCCAAGGCAATACTTGTTCACGCGCGACGTTTTTTCGCCGATGTGAGCGGCGAATTCATTTTGTTTGACGGCTTTCAACGCCAGAAATTCAATCAGCTTCATAGGTACATCTTGTACCTATTTGAAAAACGCTGTCAATGAAAATGTTTGTACAAAATGTACATTGAATAAAAAAAGGCAGAAAATAAGATGGTCACTATGAAAAAATTATCGGAAAAAACGGCATTATACGAAATCCGCAGAGCGCGAGGGATGACGCAACGGCAAATCGCCGAGGCTGTTGGCGTTGAACCCGATCATATCTCAAAATTAGAAAACGGGGATAGAAAACTGTCCCCGGAGTGGATAGACCGCCTGTCAAAAGTTTTGAACTGTTCCAAGGGGGAACTCTTGGGCGAAGCTCCGCTGTCCGACGACACCCGCGCCGTGCTGGATATGTATGAGCAACTGACCGACGACCAGAAAAACGTCATCAAATCGACCCTGTCAGCCTTTCTTTCCGCCGCGGGAAAGTAAGAATTATATTCTTGACATTTACGAATTAAATTCTTATTCTGAAATTAGAAAGGGCGGAATATGCAGATTCATTATTCAAAACAGGCTGAAGGGTTTTTGACAAGGATTCCGTATAAACATTCAAAAAATGTCCGCGAAAAAATTCTTCAATACGCCCAAAATCCGGAAAGCCTTAAGAACATGGTGAAGAAACTGCAGAACAGTCCGTTCAGCCGCCTGCGTGTTGGTAATTACAGGGTGATTTTTGACGAAGACGGAAACGTCCTGTTGGTCGAACGCATCGAAACGCGCGGAAACGTTTATAAATAGGAGGGATAAGCCATGAACAGCATAGCAAAAATCAATATCAAAGGCGAAGATTTCGCCCTTATCCCGTGGGAAGATTACGAAGATCTGGCGGACATCGCCGCTTATAACGATTTTCAGCGCAAACTCGCCGCCGGCGAAGAAGAGTTTTTCCCGTCCGAACTTCTTGATAAAATTTTAGACGATCGGGAAAATCCCGTCAAAGTCTATCGCGAATATCGCGGCAAATCGGTTGACGAAGCGTGCGCCGCGACGGGCATTTCCAAGGACTACTGGAAAAAACTGGAAAAGGGCGTCGCCGTCGGATCCGTCGCGACCCTGAAAAAAATCGCGAAGTTCTTGAACGTCACGATGGAAATGCTGACTCCCTGCGACGACTGAATATAACATATTTGTTATTGACTGCGGCGCGAAAAAACGCTATGCTTTAAACATCACAAGAACAAAAGGATGCGGATATGCCCACGATTTCAATGTTTTTCGGTATCATCATCAGAATGTATTTCGACGATCACAATCCGCCGCATTTTCATGCGTTTTATCAGGAATATCGCGCGGTGTTTTCTTTGGACGGTCAAATGATTTCCGGCGATATGCCCGAAAAACAAAGCAAAATCATCGAAGTCTGGGCTATATTGCACAAAGACGAACTGGAAGCAAACTGGCAGCTTGCCAAAGACCAGCAGGAACTTTATAAAATCGAACCCTTGCGTTAGGGAGGTTGACATGGACAAGATCGGATTTATGCCGTGGGTCGTCAAAACCGTCAAAGTCCTTGACGATTACAGGCTTTTGTTGACGTTCGCGGACGGGAAAAGGGGGATTTACGACGCGAAACCGTTGCTTGAACGCAAAATTTACGCAGCCCTGAAATCTCCGGAATTTTTTTCGCGGGTGCGGGTTGACGGCGATTCCGTCATCTGGAACGACGACGTGGACATCGCGCCGGAACTGCTCTACGAACGTTCCGTTCCCGTTCGGGACGCCGCGCCATGACTTGCGACGAAATCATCGACGCCCTGATCGCGCGGCGGCAGGAATCGGGACTGACCCAGAAAGATTTGGCGGAACGCGTGCATCTGGCGCAATCGGCAATCGCGCGGTTTGAAAGCAAACGGGTTTCCCCCGGTTATGATATGGTGACGAAAATCGCCGACGCGCTGGACTGCAAAATCGTCATCGAACGCAAACCCTGACCGCCCCCGTTCCTCTCTCCAATCCCCGCGGCGGCGGGGATTTTTCTTGCCCTTTTTAAAAAATATACTTTTTGTACATTTTTTGTCTTGACTTTAAAATGTACTTTTTGTACTTTTAGAGAAAACAAAGGGAGGTCATCATGCGCACCTGCATCACAACAACGGAAACGGCGGCGAAACTGGGCAAGACGGTAAACTGGCTTTACCGTCACCGCGGCGAACTGGTCGCGAAGTTCGGTTTCCCGCGTCCTTTGGCGGCGACGGGGTGCTACGACGAACTGGCGGTCGATTTGTGGATCGACGCGCAAAGCGGTTTGTCCGGTTCGGAACAGCCGGACAAACACGAACAAATCGCCGCGGACGACCGCATCCTTAAACGAATTGCCGCTTTTTCCCGCGCAAATTAAGGAGAAAAGAAATGGCTATACGCTTTTTCATCACCAAACGCGACAAAAACGGGGAACGCTACTACTGGCAGGTTCCCGCGTATTTAAAGGCTTTCGGCTGGAAAACCGAAGCCCTGTCGGCGGACAAGGAATCCGCCATGGAACAGGCGATTCGCCTGAACGCCGAATTGGACGCGTGGAAAATCAGAAACCCCGACGTCAAACCGGCGCAGAACGTCCGTCCCGCTCCGGCGCGGCAGGGAACGATCGACGCGGTCATCGACGAATACCGCTCGTCCCGCAAATTCCGCGAGATCATCGCGCCGACGACGCGCGCGAACTACGAACTGCGGTTCAAATACATCGTCGAAGCGTTCGGCGGCGAACAGGTCAACCATATTCGCCCCGAACACGTCGCGGCGTTTTACGACGCCTTGCTGAACCGGTTCGGCGTCTTTACGGCGAACGAGATTTTGAAAGTCTTTTCGATTTTGATGTCGCAGGCGCGCGACGACGCGGCTTTTTTGTTCAAGAAAGTGAACAAGGTCAAAGCCCCGTCCCGCACTTCCGTCTGGACGCCCGAAGCCGCCGAAGCCTTTCTGCGCGTCGCCGAAGCCGAACGGCCGTCGATGGCGCTTGCGTTCCGGCTGGCGATTGCGATCGGACAGCGGCAGGGCGACATCTTGACGCTGAAATGGTCGGATTATCGGGACGGCAAAATCCGTCTGGTGCAGAACAAAACGAAAGCGTCCGTCTGCGTCGAAGTCTACGGCAAAACAAAGGAAATGCTGGACACCGCGCCGAAAAAATCGCTGTTCGTCATCAACCCAGAAAGAAGGGAGAGAGGAAAAAAACTCAAAGATCCTTGCA
>ERZ808240.60-NODE-60-length-137596-cov-15.038301_pt1 | contig 137596 bp, 119 predicted proteins | sample MGYA00521084_ERZ808240 | MGnify/ENA primary metagenome ERZ808240 (study PRJEB31516, sample SAMN03275571) | gut metagenome | biome: mammalia-associated habitat; material: feces | host: Papio cynocephalus | place: Kenya | collected 2012-08-06 ...
TGATTGCTACTACTTCATATCCTTCTGCTCCAAACATCTGTCTGAAAGCAAGACGTCCGATACGTCCAAATCCATTAATCGCTACTTTTACTGCCATTTGTCGATTCCTCCTAAAATTTACTTTTAAGTATGTTTGTTAAATTTTTTACAAACTCTTAAGTCTATTCTAACCAATTTGGTTAAAAATTTCAAGTGGTAATTGCGTTTTTTCTCATTTTTTTCTATTTTTGCTTTGTAACTATTCAGGACCCCCCGCCCATATTCGCATTTCGAACACTTCGTGTTCTTTCCCGCCTTTGACAAGGCTAAAAATGCTCATATGTGGTGGGGAGCCCTATTAGGATCTAAATGTATGGGAATCAAAGTCTCTTACGTGCAAGCACGACGATTCATTGATTCCCATACATTTGATCCTGAATAGTTACTTTTATTTAAACTGGTGTCCGCTGATACGAAGTTTCGGACTGGAAAGTCTCTGGCTGAAGAAATGGTACTTTTTCATGCTCATTTTACGACCTTTGTACGTTACCATGCGCTGTCCTTCCAGTACTTCCTGAGCAGCTTTCATACACTCTCTTCTGGCTCCGGAAGAATATTTTCCATTCTCCACGTTTTTGGTTTCTCTCGCAAATTTTCCCTGGCGGACCGGACTAAACTGTCCTCTCTGCTTAATTACTTTCAATACTGTATTCGGAAAACTTGAAGATTTTACACGGTTCATAACCACACAGCCAACAGCTACTTTTCCTGCGTAGCACTGATTGCCTGCTTCGCAGTAGATGATCGCTGCCATGTATTTTAAATCATTATCTGTATATGATTTTTCTGCTGCCTGAGATGTCTGTGCCGGACTAACTGCCGCACATGCGATCACAAGAAGAAAAGTAAGGATTGTCTTTAACACTTTTTTTGAAAACATAATAAAAATTAACCTCCATGTCAAAATGATATTTGTATCATTTTAGCAATATTTGTAATATATTTTGTTACGTTTTGTAACATTTATGTAATAATTATAACATGAAAAAGAAATATTTCAACCCTTTTTTTCAAAAAAAATGAACGTTGCGTCTGCAAACGTTCATTTTTCGGTATCTTCAAGATTGTTTCGAAATTCACGAATAGTGTTTCAGCACCTCGTCAAATTTCATTTTTCCACCAAATAGATCTAAGGCACTTCCAATCGTGAAATCCATTTTTCCACCGGATAAAGAATCCAGTTTTTCAAGATCAGAAAAAGATCCAATCCCTCCGGCATACGTTACCGGAAGTTTATTGCACCGGGACAGGATCTGAACCAGTTCACAATCAATACCGGTTCCGGTTCCCTCCACGGCTACACCATGTACAAGATATTCATCACAATACCGGCTCAGCTCGTCCATCAGCGCCTCGTCGAGCGGTTGATCTGTAAATTTCTGCCAGCGGTTTGTGACAATATAATAGGTTCCTTCTTTCGGACGGCAGCTCAAGTCAAGCACAAGGTGCTCTTTCCCAATTTCTTTGCGCAATGCCTCCAGACGGTCAAAATGAATCTTACCTTCCGCAAATACATAGGAAGTAACAATTACGTGACTGGCACCTGCTTTGATAAAATGCGCCGCATTTTCTACAGTAATACCGCCTCCGACCTGCAATCCACCCGGATAAGCAGCAAGGGCTTCTTCCGCCTGCCGTCTGTCTTCCTCATAATACTCGCTTCTTGTCGGATTTAAGAGGATCACATGCCCTCCGCGAAGATTTTTCTTCTTATATAAATCGGCATAATCCGCCGCACCCATCTCCGAGACAAAATTCTCTTTTGCCCGGTTTCCGGCATCCTGCAGACTGCCACCGACAATCTGCTTTACTTTTCCATTATGAATGTCGATACATGGTCGAAATTTCATCTTCTGTCTCCTATAAGCCAAGGATTTCTTTTACTGTTTTTTCCATTTCCGATTTGTCGCATACCTTGTCATGCAGAATCGGAGCGGTACGAATCTCCTCAATTGCCTGCGGTACTTTCACACCGGAAAGTTTATTTAATTCATCTACGAGTTCAAAATCCGTCATACTGTCATATTTTTCATCGATGGAATCCATAACACTTCTTGTAAATTTGTATGGACTTGCTGTCGATGCGATTACCGTCTTTACACCGGTTTTTGCAGCCTTCTGATAATATACATTGCTTGCAACTGCGGTGTGTGTATCCATAATATAACCTGTCTTATCATAAACATCTTTGATCGTTGCATGGGTTTCCTCTTCGGAAGCAAATCCACCGACAAAATCTGCCAGTTTTTCTTTCATTTCCGGCGTAATGCTGTACTCGCCTTTTGTCGTCAAAGCATCCATAAAGGCTTTGGTCTGTGCAGCATCTTCCCCGGTAATACGGTAGATCAGACGCTCCAAGTTGCTTGAGATCAAAATATCCATCGATGGTGATGTCGTAAGAATAAATTCTCTCTTACGGTCATATGTACCTGTCTGGAAGAAATCAAACAATACTTTATTTTCATTGGAAGCACAATACAAAGTTTCAATTGGAATTCCCATATTTTTTGCATAATATGCCGCAAGAATGTTACCAAAATTTCCGGTTGGAACAACAACATTCATCTTCTCTCCGGCTTTCAGTTCGCCCTGACGGAGAAGCTGTCCATAGGCATATACATAATATACGATCTGTGGAACCAAACGACCGATATTGATGGAGTTTGCAGAAGAGAACTGATATCCTGCCGCATCCATTTCTTTGGCAAGTTCTTTCGAATTAAACATCTGTTTTACGCCCGTCTGAGCATCATCGAAGTTTCCGATGATTCCGACAACATTGGTGTTTTTTCCCTTTTGGGTCAGCATCTGTTTTTCCTGAATCGGACTTACTCCGTTTTTCGGATAAAATACAATAATGCTTGTGCCTTCTACATCTGCAAATCCGGCAAGTGCAGCTTTTCCTGTATCTCCGGAAGTCGCTGTCAAAATAACGATTTCATTTTTTACTCCGTTTTTCTTTGCGGATGTTGTCATCAGATATGGCAGAATTGACAATGCCATGTCCTTAAAAGCAATCGTTTTCCCATGGAACAATTCCAGATAAAACGCACCGTCTTTTTTCACCAATGGTGCAATTTCTTTGGTATCAAATTTATCGTCATAAGCACCATGAATACAATGAAGCAGTTCTTCTTTAGTGAAATCTGACAAAAACAGTTTCATTACTTCATATGCAGTTTCCTGATAAGAAAGCCCTGCCAGTTTCTCCAATTCTACATCCAGTGCAGGAATGGAATCCGGCACAAACAATCCGCCATCGTCTGCCAGTCCTTTCAAAATCGCCTGGGAAGCGGTCACTTTTTCACTGTTGCTTCTTGTACTTTTGTACATGATACTCATAATATTCCTCCATTTCTGCGTACATTTCGGCACGCATTGCATTTTACACAAACTAATTGCTTTCTCATTGTAACATTTTTTTCATTCTTTTACAATAACTTTCTATTTGAAAAATTCATGACAGCCATGCTGTGCTACTTTTGTGAGATCCCGGTCAAACCAGGCGACATTTTTCGGGTCGGATGCGCTTCGGCACATAAAGTACAATGCCCCTTTCGAGATATCCTTTCCCGCCAGCGCCTGTTTTACCGCCTTTTTTGTCTTGTCCGAAACCGTCACACGGTAATATCTACCATTGGAAACCGGCGAAAACTGGTATCTTCCGGCACGATTGGCAAACACCACACCTTTTACGGTATCGGGAAAATGTTTGGAATGAACACGGTTCAAAATCACATTTGCCACCAGAATCCGTCCTTCCAGATCCTGATCTCCTGCCTCAGCTTCCACAATCCGTTCCAAGATCTGACGCTCTTCCTGACGCCTCTTCTCTTCATGGCGTTTGCGTTCCTGACGTTTGCGCTCTTTTTCTTCGCGTTCCCGCTGTTTTTCCTCAAACTGCTTTTCTTCCGCAGCATACGAAGCTTCCTGTTCCGAATACCGGCGTACCTGTGTATCGCACCAGCACTTCACCGCCTCTTCCCTTGCCTGCGTTTCCTTGACAGCTGACTGGTTCTCCTGCGTCACCTCGTCCTGCAGCACAATGGCTTCGGTCGCTTCCGGTTCTTTTTCCGGTAAATTTTTCCATGCTCCTGATATGAGAATGACAGCCGCAGCTCCCATACTTATTCCATATAACTTTATTTTTTGAATCATACATATACTCCTTTCATAGTTTAGAGTATATGCATTTTTTGCAAAGTTATTACAAAAGTATTACAAATTTCTCACTTTGAATTCCCGCTCGGCAGCACGACGCTGATCTTTCTTTGCGATATCTTCACGCTTGTCATACAGTTTTTTACCTTTGGCAAGTGCAATCTCCACTTTGATCAGGCTTCCTTTAAAATATACCTGGAGCGGAACCAGCGTATATCCTTTTTGTGACATTTTACCGATCATTTTGCGGATCTCGCTGCGATGCAGTAAAAGTTTCCGCACACGAAGCGGATCCTTATTGAATATATTTCCTTTTTCGTAAGGGCTCACATGCATTCCGTAGATAAATACTTCTCCTTTTTCCACGCGGATAAATGATTCTTTAATGCTGCAATGTCCCATTCGCATGGATTTTACTTCCGTTCCATGCAGTTCAATCCCGGCTTCATATTTTTCTTCAATAAAATAATCATGCCACGCTTTTTTATTATTTGCAATCAAGCGAATACTTTCTTTACTCATCTTTTTCCCTCTTTTCCATATTTTCCGGCAAAAAATCAATGGTTCGCAGGTTTTTGTCAGCACGCACGACCTGCACACGCATCTTCTGTCCCAGGCGGTACTCTTTCGCACTGTATGTGCCGACAACACGATAATTAGCGGCATCGTATTCGTATACATCGTCCGTAAGATCTGCGAGACGGATCATTCCTTCGATCGTATTTGGCAGTTCCACATAAATGCCCCACGATGTCACCCCACTGATCACACCTTCATAACATTCTCCAATCTTGGACTGCATAAATTCCGTCTTCTTCATCTTGTCCACTTCACGCTCGGCATCGTCTGCGCGCCGTTCCAGACTGCTACAGGATTTCGCTACTCCCGAAAGAATCTCCTGATAATGCTCCTGCCGTTTTGGAGAAAGTCCTTTTTTGAAACTTTCTTTTAAAATACGGTGAATCTGAAGATCCGGATATCTTCGGATCGGCGAAGTGAAATGGCAGTAATATTTGGTTGCGAGGCCAAAATGTCCCTCATTTTCCGGTTCATATTTGGCACGTTTCATCGCGCGCAGGGTAAGACGGCTCAAAAACGTCTCTTCTTCCGTCCCCTCGATACTTTCCATCAATTTCTGGATTTCCCGTGGATGCACTTCCTGCTGTCCCACTTTCAAGGTATGGGAAAAACTGTGTGCCAAAGCTGCCAGCTCGCGGATTTTTTCCAGATCCGGATATTCGTGGGTACGATATAAAAACGGAAGTTCTTTCCAAAAGCTGTCTTCGGCAACTACTTTGTTTGCCGCAAGCATAAATTCTTCGATAATTTTGGTTGCAAAATTACGGTCATATGGCACGATATCAATCGGATGCCCTTCTTCATCAAGGATCAGTTTACACTCCGGAAAATCAAAATCGATCGAACCCTGCTTTTTCCGTTCTGCACGCAGAATTGCCGCCAGTTCTTTCATCTGCTCAAACATCGGCACAAAAGCTTCGTATTCTGCCATGATCTTTTCATCATGATCGGTCACAATGGCATCGACATCCGTATAACTCATGCGGCGGTCAACGCAGATCACCGATTCTCCGATCCGGTAATCTTTGATATGCCCTTTCGCGTCATAATGAATCATACAGCTGAGTGTAAGCCGGTCCACTCCCTGATTTAACGAGCAGATTCCATTGGACAGCTTGCGCGGAAGCATCGGGATAACACGGTCCGCAAGATACACACTGGTTCCGCGGTTCAATGCCTCTTTATCAAGCGGCGAACCCTCTTTGACATAATGACTGACATCTGCAATATGCACCCCCAGTTCATAGCCTCCATTTTCCTCTTTATGCAGTGTGATCGCATCGTCGAGATCTTTCGCATCTTCGCCATCGATCGTCACGGTCATCCGGTCACGCAGATCCATTCGTCCTGCAATATCTGCAGAATCCACTTCCTCTGGAATATAGGAAAGCTCCCGCAGCACTTCTTCCGGAAATTCTTCCGGTATGCCGTAGCCGCGCACAATGGATAAAATATCAATCCCCGGATCATCTGCATGTCCAAGAATCTCCGTCACAACACCCTCCGGGCTCTTTTCTTCACTTCCAAAATCTGTAATTTCCACAACGACTTTTTCACCGGTTTCTGCCTCTTTCGTCTTTCCCTTCGGGATATAGACATCACTTGTAAACTTCTCACGGTCTACCACGACAAAACCATAATGTTTATTTCGCATAAATGTGCCGACAACCGTCGTATTGGCACGTTTCAAGATGCGAATGATCTGACCCTCTTTTCGCTTTCCATTCTTCGAATCCTTGTAGATCTGTACCATAACTTCATCGCCGTCGTAGGCATTGGAGCAGCCGGATTCCGGGATAAAAATATCATCCGGCTGACCTTCTACCCGCACAAATCCAAATCCTTTTGATGTCGCCATAAACGTTCCCGCATTGACATTTTCCTTCGGGAGCTGATACCGTCCGCTTCCATCTATTATTATTTTTCCTTCTTTTACCAGTTCGTCCAGCAGGGCATGAAATTTGGCACGTTCCTTCTTTGGCACACAAAACAGCGCCGCAATTTCTTTGCCTTTCATCGGACGATACTCTTCTTCTTTGATAAATGCATAAAGCATTTCTTTTCGATCCATACTAAGTCCTTTCCTTACAAGCGCGACAATCCGCTGCTTGTTTCACATTAGACCTGAATAGTTACCTAATCAGTAAAAAAACCTCTGAAGGCTTTCTCTTTACAAAGGCTCTTCAGAGGTTAAAATCCATTTTATAGTATCTCTTGATTATTTCATATTCATGCAGAGTACAATGGATAAGATAATGAACAATGCACCAAGTACACTTGTGATCTTAACCATTTTTCCTTCAGCAGAACGTCCTTTGTTCTTACTCCAATACGTATCTGCCGCACCGGAAACTGCACCAAGACCAGAAGTTTTTCCCTCCTGCATCAATACAACAACAACGATGGCGATACATATTACAATATATAAAACCTGAATGATTGTTTTTACTAAAGTAGACATCTCTTAGTCCTCCTTCTTTCTATAATTTTGTATAAATTCCGGAATTTTAATGCTGTCATCCTCTTTTTTCATCGTCGGGCTGACTTGCTGAGGTGTCCGGTTAATTTTATGATTTACTACAGGCATGTCCTGATTTACCGTAGCAGCTGATGGCTGCGGTTTTCTGGCTGCGCTGTTAAATCCACTCAAAAAGCTTGGCTGCGACATCGGTGTAGGTTTTGCTACATGTGGTGCCGCGGTATGTCCTAAATTCATTTTTCCGCCAAGAGAACCATTGGAAAATGTATTGCCAAAACTTCCAAAGGAAGAAGCCTGTGCGGTCTCATCTTTTAAACCTGTCGCAATGATCGTGATGGTAACTCCATCGCTGTCATCATTATCATCCAGCATAATACCAAAGATGATATTGGCATCTTCTCCTGCGAGCTCGCGTACATACTCGGCAGCTTCGTTTGTCTCCTGAATACCGATGTCTCCACCGCTGAAGTTCAGGATAAAGTTTGTCGCACCATCCACACTTGTCTCAAGCAATGGACTTGTGATGGCCTGTTGTACGGCTTCCATACATTTGTTTTCGCCGGTTCCATAACCAACTCCGATGTGAGCAATCCCTTTGTCTTTCATGATTGTCGTAACATCGGCAAAATCGAGATTGATCAAGGCAGGCAGGTTGATCAGGTCTGTGATACCATGTACACCCTGCTGGAGTACCTGGTCTGCCATGCTGAACGCTTCTTTCATCGAAGTTTTCTTATCGGATATGGAAAGAAGTTTTTCATTTGGAACTACGATCAATGTATCAACGTTTTCTTTCAATTTGTCAATTCCTGCCAGTGCATTATCCATACGGCGTTTTCCTTCGAACTGGAAAGGTTTTGTCACAACACCGACAGTCAGAATATCCTGTTCTTTGGCGATCTGTGCGATAACCGGAGCGGCTCCTGTTCCGGTTCCACCACCCATACCACAGGTGATGAATACCATATCATGTCCCTGGATCAGGTTCAGAAGTTCCTCACGGCTTTCTTCTGCCGCCTGCTCTCCTACTTCCGGACGAGCTCCCGCACCCAGACCTTTTGTCAGCTTTTCACCGATCTGAATGATATGTGGTGCTTTACATCTGCGTAAATGCTGCTTGTCCGTATTGGCACAGACAAAATCTACCCCTTGAATTCCTTCGTCGATCATACGGTTTACGGCATTGTTTCCTGCACCACCGACTCCGACTACAAGGATCTTACAAACATATTCCGTATCGTTCTCATACATTATCTCTAACACTGCAGTTCCTCCTTCTATCTATCCATAACTATTTCATATATTCAATTATAGCAATTCATTCCTATCAAGTCAGGGGCAGTAACCATTTGCCCCCAACGTCGCATATACTTATATAATAAAGTTTTTCGGGAAAAATATCAAGTATAAATTGTATTTTTTTTGTTAATTTTTCTTTAAGATTACATCTCCGCCGGCACGATACGATGACATATCGATCTCTCCCGTCAGGTTTTTCTCTTTTGCAGTCTTCAAAATGTCCGATAATGCGGCGATTGCTTCATCATAATTGTCTTTTTTCCCGAGGTTCACTTTAATGTCCCCCGAATACAAAAATGCAGCATTGTCGCTGTCAAACACGACGCGGTCCCATGTAACCCCATAATGCTGGAACAGTCCGGACAAATTCATGATCCTTGACAAAAGTGCCTCATCTTCCATCTGCACTTTCTCATATAAAGAAAATGTTGTCATTGTTTTCGTCTCAAAAAGCGGAATTCCTTTGATTTCATCCTGTGTACTTTTCAGCACAACACCATCTTTATCAAAATAGATGAACTGATTCATGTAGGAAATTCCGGCGATCATTTTCTTTTCATACAACTTAATGTGAATCTTATGAATCCCCGGATAAGTCACCTGATACTCGCGCACATAAGGAAGTGTCGGACAAAATCCAACTTTTCGCTTGATCCAGGAAGATACCACATTGTGATCCAAAAAGGTGTTACACACTTCCCCTGCTACCACTTCCTGTGAAAAAAAGGTATTCCCTTCGACGGTGATCTCATTGACATGAAATACTGCCGCGATGAGAAGCACCAGGGCAAAAATGATCCCCGGAACGATGAATTTCCATTTTTTCCCTTTTCTCTCGTTCATGCTCTTCCTCCTTGTATCTCCTTTTTCCTCTGTCTACTGTACACAAAGGCCGATATTCTGCATGTTTTGTATCGGATTTTCATATCCCCGCAATATATTTTCTGCCTGTTCGACGATTGTCTCACCTTCTGCCATCGCTCCCGCCAGCAACAAGGCAGCGCCACTTCGCAGATCTGTCGCCTGCACCGTCTCACCATGTAATTTCGTGACTCCGTTAATGTAAGCACATTTTGCAACCGTATCGATATCTGCTCCCATTTTCTTCAGATACGGAATCATCTGAAAACGGTTTTCAAATACCGTCTCGCACAAAACACTCTCTCCATGTGCCCGCGAAAGCAGTGTCAGGAAAAGCGATTGTGCATCGGTCGAAAATCCCGGATACGGTGCTGTCTTCAAATAAGGAATGGGATGAATTCCCTGATTTCCTTCTGCAAGAACTCCATCTGCGTCCTGTGCAAAACAACATCCGGATTTTTCCAATTCTTTTCGTTCCGGAAGAAATGACTCTTTTTCTGTCCTGATACGGATCTTTCCCTGCGTGCCCAGCGCCATCGCCGCATAGGTCATAAAGACAATGCGGTCGCCCGGAATCATCACATCCGTTCCATGCAGTTTTCCTGTACCACAGATATGAATCGTCCCTGTCGTCTCTCCACTGATCTTTGCCCCCATGTCGCGAAGCATCTCACACAGGGAACAAATTTCCGGCTCTCTGGCAGTATTTTCCAATACCACATCTGAATTTCCAGATGCATGAAATAGGAGAAGATTTTCTGTCGCACCGACACTCGGATAAGGGAAACGAATCTTTACCGTCTTCAGCACCCGCTCACGCCGGCATACCAGCCATTCTCCTTCTTCCTCCACTTTCACGCCGGATTGTTCCAGTGCTTTGATATGGATGTCAATTGGCCGCCTGCCGATGGAACACCCTCCCGGCATGTGTACTTTGGCTTCTCCGGTCCTTGCCAGCAGGCTTCCCAGAAAAAGAATCGAAGCCCGAACGCGTCCGGCTTCTTTCTGTAATATTGCACTATGTTTTAACACATCTGCCTGCACGCGGAAAAACGAATCTTTCCACGCCGTCTGCAGACCAAGATTTTCCAAAAGTTCCACCATCACTCGGACATCGGAAATGTCCGGGCAATGTCGGAAAACCATTTCGTCGCTCGTAAGAATACTGGCCGCGAGCATTGGCAAGGCGGCATTTTTGCTTCCTTGAAGCACAACCTCGCCCTCCGCACGCCTGCCTCCACGAACTGCAATCTGCACTGTCAAACCTCCGCACTTATGTTTCTACTTTATAGTATGCGGATGTTATGTATTGGTATCATGTCTTTACCCGTTTTTTCGAAATCTGCAAAACCAGCCCAATTTCTGCCAGCAAAAAGATAACACTGCTTCCTCCATAACTGATAAAAGGAAGTGCAATACCGGTAGATGGGATGGAATTTGTCACGACGGCGATATTCGCAAGTACCTGAACAGCAATCTGAGCCATAACTCCGGTACAAATCATACCGCTAAACAAATCCGGTGACGTCGTTGCAACATCGTAAATACGCCAAAGCAGAATCAGAAACATTAGGATCACGATGCCGGCTCCGACGATTCCAAGTTCCTCACAAATAATGGCAAAGATCATATCGTTGTGAGGTTCCGGAATAAAGCCAAGTTTCTGCATGCTCTCTCCGAGTCCGGTTCCAAAAAGACCACCCGAGGCAATCGCATACAACCCCTGTAAGATCTGGAACCCCCCCTCATTATTTTCTACATCAAGCCAGATCTGGATTCGCTGCATACGGAATGCATCTCCAAAAAAGATGAACAAGCCCACCAGTCCGACACCGACGACAAGTGTCAAAAAGTATAATCTTTTATACCGCGCCGCCACAAAGCACATGATAAACACAATGCCCATCATAACGATCGCGGAACTTAGGTTTTCTTTTCCGACAAGAACGATCAATACCGCAGCCGCAAGAAGGATTCGAAGCGCTCCTTTGATATGGCTTACCATCGCCGGCGCATTGTTAATAAACGATGCCGTGATGAGCAGTACCGCAATCTTACTGATCTCCGCAGGCTGAATAGAAACCGGTCCGATGTACAGCCAGCGCTTTGCTCCATTGAATTCTCTTCCGACAAAATATACAGACAGCTGTAAAAGCACGGCACAAAAATAGAGTACCGTCACAAGATGCACCCGGAGTCCCGGCAGCCGCTTTAACAAAATGCGGTAATCAAACTTCGACACAATGACCATTACAACGATTCCGACGATAACATTTATCAGCTGTTTTTTCAAAAAGTAGGCAGAATCCTGAAATTTCACCTGTGCCGTATAAGAACTGGAACTATAGATCATCAATAGTCCAAATCCAAGAAGACATAGCACGATCAAAAGGAGACTGTAATCAAACGAATACACCGCTCCTGCATTCCCGGCTGCTTCCTGCTTTCTGTTTTTCATGAACCGATCACTCCAAACCTCTTACAAAATCTTTAAACATGGTGCCCCTTTGCTCATAGGAATCAAACATATCCCAGCTTGCACACGCCGGTGAAAGCAATACGGCATCTCCGCTTTCGGCCAGGTCATGTGCCGTTTTGACTGCCTCTTCGAGAGACTCTACAAAACGATACTCAAAAAATCCACACTCCTTTGCTTCCTGGGCGATACGTTCTTTCGTATCTCCGAGAAGGAGCAGACATTTTACTTTCCCATTAAAACTGCGGATCCAGTCACTAAAACTTCCGCCTTTATCGTATCCGCCACCGATCAGGATCGTCGGACGGTCCATCGACTGGATGCCCTTGATCGCAGCATCCGGATTGGTTCCCTTGGAATCGTTGTAGTATTCCACACCATTTATCGTAGTAACATACTCTACACGATGTTCTACCGGATGAAAATGTTTTGTCACTTCCACTGCTACCTCATCCGGCACACCCATTTTTTCTACCATGAGAAGGGCCGCCATGATATTTTCCGCATTGTGGTCGCCCGGCAGTTTCGTCTCTTTCTGATTCAAAAGCACTTTGCCATCCCGGCTGCGAACCAAGTTTCCGGAACCATCTTTATACATGCCATTGTCAATCTTTCGCTGGCTGCTGAAAAATTCCACCTGACACGGAAGCTGGTCTGCCGCATCCCGCAGTCTCTCATCTTCATAATTCAGGATGCAAAACTGCTCTTTCGTCTGATTTTTCGTAATCGAGAGCTTCGTCTCGGCATATTTTTCCATCGTTCCGTGGCGATTCAAGTGATCTGGCGTAATATTTAAGATTGCACTCACTTTCGGACAAAAGGTAACCGTACTTTCCAGCTGAAAGCTGCTGATTTCTGCCACAGTAACAGAATCTTCTGACGTCTTTGCCGCTTCACTTGTGTATGGATTTCCAATATTTCCCACCACGAATGTTTTCTCATTAAAAGCCTTCATAATTTCACCAACCAATGTCGTCGTAGTTGTCTTTCCATTGGTTCCCGTGATTGCCATGACGCTTCCTTTTTCTACGAGATATCCCAGTTCAATCTCACCAATGATCGGAATGTTTTTTGACCGGAAGAAATCTCCAATCTTTTCAAAGACAGGTACCCCGGGACTAAACACGGCACAATCCACATCGTCCCATCCTTCTTCTTTAAAATCTCCGGATACCAGCACTTCGGCATCTACTCCCGGAGCATTACAATCCAATTTCTGATCGTACAAAATGCGTTTTGCACCAAGTTTTCCAAGCAGTTCAAGTGCTGCTTTTCCACTTTTCCCATAACCAATGACGGCTACCTGTTTTCCTGAAAAATCCATTTTTCTCTCTCCATTCCTGTATTGTTTATAATGCCATCAAACCAATCAGGCACAAAATTGCTGTAATAATGCTGAATGCTGCCACTACCTGTGTCTCGGAAAAACCGGACAATTCAAAATGATGATGGATCGGTGCCATCTTGAAAATACGTTTTCCATGGGTCAATTTAAAATAACCGACCTGAATAATAACGGAAAGCACTTCTATCAGATAGATTAATCCTACGATCACAATGTACAACGGCATATGAAGCATCAAGGCTATAGATGCCACAAATCCACCAAGTGCCAGCGATCCGGTATCGCCCATAAACACACGGGCCGGATACGTATTAAATAAGAGGAATCCCAAAAGACTTCCTACCACAGCTCCCGTGATCGGTGTCATCGCCGGTTCGATCGCAACGGCCGCAATCGTGAAAAAGGTTCCTACAATTACTGTCACGCCGGAAGCAAGACCGTCTAAGCCATCCGTAAAATTGACTCCGTTTACAGTTCCTAACACGACAATAAATACAAAAATGATAAACAACCAATCCGGCATCGTAAAGAAACTATTCATAAACGGAATGCGGATCGTCGCTGTCATATGTGCTACATTATAATAATAGTAGACAAATATGGCAGTCACGATAAACTGTCCAAACATCTTCTGCAAAGGTTTCAATCCCAGCGAACGTTTCATGACAACTTTAATATAATCATCCAAAAATCCAATGATTCCAAATCCCAATGTCATAAATAAAACCGGGATCAATTCCGAATATCTTCTTATGTAGATCAGAGACGTAAGAAGAATCGACACCAGTATGATCAGACCTCCCATCGTCGGAGTTCCCGCTTTTTTCAAATGAGACTGCGGTCCGTCATCTCGGACAAACTGTCCAAACTTTAACTTACGTAAAAACGGAATAACAATCGGGCACAAAACCACGCTTATTCCAAATGCAATTACTACCGGCATCAATATACTCAAATCCAAATTCACTTTTTACACCTCATTTTATCGTTTTTATTTAATGTAACTATTGTACCCCATTATGTCCATAACCGCAAGGTTTTCTTATCACTCTTTTAAGAGATATGGCAAAATATTGGTATACAATGTCGAAATCGCAGGAGCCGCGATCACACCGCCATAATACAGTCCCTGTGGCTCATCGATCCGCACCATAGCGATCACGCTTGGGTTATCCACCGGCGAAAATCCAATACAGGAAGCAATGTATTTGCCATTTCCACGGGGAAGTTTCTGGCTGGTTCCCGTTTTACCGCCGATAAAATAGCCATCGACACCGGCTTTCTTTCCACCGCCTTCGCTGACAACTTTTTCCAATGCTTTGCGGACTTCTTTGGAAATCGATGCATCTAATACCTTTTTTCCCGAAGAATACGACATCTTTTTCATTCTCGTATTATCGCTGTTTACTGCATACATACCAAAATGCGGCGTAATCTTCTTTCCACCATTGATGATCATGCAGACTGAAGTAAGCATTCGTATGGGGGACAACTGAAAGGACTGGCCAAAGGACATCGTCGCAAGCTCCACCGCTCCGACATTTTCCTGCTTATGCATGATCGTAGCCGCCTCGCCCGGCACATCAATTCCTGTTTTTTCCAAAATGCCAAATTTTTTCATTCCTTCAAAAAGACCTGACACACCAACTCTTGCCCCGACTTCCATAAACACCGGGTTGCAGGAGTTCATAATTCCCTGTTCAAAGGTCTCAGCACCATGCCCGGTCGTCTTATGGCATCGAATCCGCCGGTCTTCTACTACTTTATACCCGGGACACGAAAAGGTGTCTGTCATTTTTACCACGCCTTTGTCAAGTGCCGCAGCGGCGGTCACTACTTTAAACGTCGACCCCGGCTCATACGTATCGCTGACTGCCAGATTTCTCCACATAGCATTGAGTGCTGTCATCTTCTCTTTTTCACTCATCCCCTCTTTTTCATTCACAAGAGTATAGGGATGATTTAAGTCAAATTCCGGCGCATTTACCATCGCATAAATCTCGCCATTCTGCGGATTCATAATAATAATTTCCACCGTCTTTGCCTGTTTTTGTTCTAACAGCTTATTTGCAACCTGCGTCGCATACTCCATGACATTGAGATCAAGCGTCGTCGTAAGATCCCAGCCGGCGATCGGTTCTTTGCGGTCCTCTGCGCCATTGCGGATTTCTACACCTCCTGCCGTCGCCATCGTAAGGATGGAGCCGTCAAGTCCTTTCAAAAGAGATTCATACGATACTTCCAATCCTACAATTCCCTGATTATCTCCTCCGGTAAATCCCAGCACTTTGGAGGCAAGAGTTCCATATTCATAATACCGTTTATAGTCCTCATCCACCGTCACACCTGCCAGCTTATAGGCACGGATGCGGTCTGAAATTTCTTTTTCTACATTTGATTTTATTTTCTCACGAGAGGAATTTTTTTCCACTTTTTTTCGTATCTCTGCTTCCTCGATGCCAAGTTCCTTGCTCAAAACCGAGATCACTTTTTTCGGTTCTTTTACCTGACTGTGAATGACAGAGATGGTAGACACAGACACATTGCCAGCCAGAACGTTGCCATTGCGGTCAAGGATCTTCCCCCGCTCCGCCTTTATGGTTCGTTCTCTCTCATGAAGTTCTTTTGCCTTCACGCCATAATAATCTGCCTTTGTAAGCATAAGGTACCCCAGTCGTACGATCAGGATCGACGCCACGAGGGTACATACAAAAAATACCAAAAACAAACTCTGTCTTTGGTACGTTTTGTGCCCGACAAGCATCCTGCCTCCATTCCAAAGCCTCTGCTTTTGAAATAAGTATCTTTACTAATGTATTCTCCGGCGATAAAAATATTCCGCTTACTGTTCACTGTCCTCCGGCGCTGCCGTTGGTTCTTCTGTCGCTGTCGGTTCCGGATCATCGACCGGTTTCTGCGTCGCCGCCGGCTCCGCTGTCGGTTCTGCCGTCGAATCTGCTTTTGCCGCATCGTCGGTATTTTCCGCATAAATTCCTAAAAACGGAAGAATTTTCTTCATGATTTTAGAAGCAAATTCAGTAGCATACGTACTGTGTGCCTGATCTTCCACATGCGGTTCATCAATGATAACATAAATAACGGCTTCCGGATTTTCTGCCGGCACACATCCCAGGAAGGATACAAGGTATTTGCGTGCGGTCACCGGACGCTTCTGCGCCGTTCCTGTCTTTCCACCGATGGAATATCCTTTTACACCAGCCGGTGCAGCGGTTCCTTCTTCTACCGTTGCTTTCATATACTGACGGATCAGACTGCTTGTCTTATCCGAAACGGTCTTTTTCACTACGATTGGCTCATTTTTCTTTACAATAGCACCATTTTCATTTTGAATCTCTTTGACAATGTGCGGCTCGTAATAATCTCCACCATTGACAAGGGAACTAAATCCCGCTGCCATCTGAACCATCGTTACAGTCTGGGTCTGCCCAAAACTACTTGTCGCAAGCTCTACCGGATTCAGCTCTTCTTCACTGTGAATCAGTCCCGCTGTCTCACCCGGCAGATCGATTCCGGTTTTTTGTCCAAATCCAAAGATTTTATTGTACTTACTAAAATTGGTACGTCCTAACTTTTGTCCAATTACCATCAAAGCACTGTTACAAGATTCCATCAAACTTTTTTCAAGGGAAATACTTCCATGTCCCGATCGGTTTGAGCATCGGATTCTCACACCTGATACGGTAAGTCCACCATCACAGTTAAAGTAATCTGAATCCTTCACAACACCTTCATCCAAAGCTGCCGCCACCGTAAATGGTTTGTACGTCGATCCCGGTTCGTAAGCTGACGAAACGCAGAAATTCGACCACATTGACATCAAGGCATCGCTTGTCGCCTTCTCATCCATCGCGTCAATCTGTTCCTGCGTATACATCGACGTCAGATTTCTCGGATCATTGAGATCATATGTATTTTTTGACGCCATCGCAAGAATCTCTCCGTTGTTTGGATTCATTACAAGTACGGAGATATTTTCCGCTCCGGTTTCTTCGTTGTATTTTTTAATCTGTTTTTCAACGAGACGCTGTACATTGGCATCAATTGTCAAAATCACATTATTTCCGTTAGTCGCTTTTTTTACCGTTCGCTGAAATTCCATATTGGCATCAAAATATCCATATTCACGGCCGGTCTTTCCATTGAGATCATCGTTATAACTGCCTTCTACGCCGTACGTTCCCTGGTTTTCAGAAGACGTAAATCCGACGATGTTACAGGCAATCTGGTTAAGCGGATAATTTCTCGTATACGTTTCTTCAAACCAAACTCCCTGAATCTTTTCATTGTCTTTCATCAATTTTTTAAATCCATCCACCTGCTCTACGGATAACTGTTCCAGACCTTCCACATGCTGATACATGGAATTTGGGTTTTCACTGATAATATTCTCGATCACACTGGTATCAAACGCAAAATAAGCGGCAATCTGAGTCAACGTTTCTTTTTTGATGTCCTCTTTTGTCGCTAACGATCTTGGTTCTATGATCAGATTAAATTTTCGTATACTCTGCGCAAGCACGGTATCATTTCGGTCTTTGATCGCACCACGGCGGTAATTTAATACCGCATTGGTATACGACTGCTGTGCCAGCACTTTTTTCTTGTAATCATCTCCCTTATCCCGGTTATACCGGCATATATTATACATTAAACCGCAAAACAAAAGGAAACATACTCCCAGTACAAACAAAAGACCTACTTTCATTCCATGGGTAAAACGTTTTGGTTTCTTTCTTCGCATTCTGCGGTGTCTCATACGGGTATTCATCTATCTTCCCTTCTTCCAACAAGCCCATCTTTTATTTTTGATGCAGGCGCACCTGTGTACTTTTCTTGCTCTCATACGTATAAATCTGGCTCTGTGATGCCGTTTTCATACCCAGTTCTTTCGTCGCTTTTTTATATACAGCAGATAAATCGAGGTTCTCCTGCAATGCCTGGGAAGCATTGGAATTGGTTTTCTCCATTTCCATCACTTCACTTTCCAGACTAACAACATTCTTACTGAGCATTGTCTTCTTGGACTGCATCTGAATATACGAAAAGCAGATGCCAAATGCGATCGCAAATGTAAGTGCGATCAATAAAACAGACACTTTATCCACACGCTGTTTTGGCTGTGGTCTCGCTGCCGGTTTTCGCTCCGGACGGCGTTGTTCTTCCTGCTCCGGTCTGCGTTTCGGAGCCGCATACAATTTTTCTGCTTCGGTGCCATAAATATATCTTGTCTTCGCTGCCATCATAATCCTCCTGTTATTTTTTATTCTCCCCGCTCAAATATACGTAATTTAGCACTTTTTGAACGTGAATTTATTTCTAATTCTTCCTCACCCGGAAGAATCGGTTTTCTGGTTATCACTTTTCCTTTTGGTTTCTTTCCACATACACAAACCGGGAAATCCGGCGGACAGGTACATGGATTTTCCATTTTTCGGAAGAAGTTTTTAACGATGCGATCCTCCAATGAATGAAAGGTAATAATACACAATCTTCCTCCCGGATTCAACAGATCCACCATATCTTCCAAGGCGTCCTGCAAAACATCCAGTTCGTGATTCAGTTCAATACGGATTGCCTGAAATGTTCGCTTCGCCGGATGGCCTTTTCCGTTTTTTGCCTTTGCCGGCATCGAACTTCTTATAATGTCGACGAGTTCTCCCGTCGTTTCAATCTCTTTTTCCTGCCGTTTTCTGCAGATGTTTCTTGCGATGCTCTTCGCATACCGCTCTTCCCCATAATGTTTTATAATTTCATATAATTTTTCTTCCGGATAACTGTTTACCAGATCTTTCGCAGTAAAATCGCGGCTCTGATCCATGCGCATATCCAGCGGCGCATCTGCCATATACGAAAATCCGCGTTCTTTCGTGTCCAATTGATACGAAGACACACCAAGATCCAAAAGAATTCCATCTACTTTATCAATCTGCAGTTCTTTTACAACCTGCTTTACGTTGACATAATTGCTTCGAACAAGGTGGACACGATCTCCAAATGGCTGCAAACGCTCTGTCGAAGTCCGGATCGCCGCTTCGTCCTGGTCAATCCCGATAAACTGTCCTTTATCCGACAATTTTTCACATACATGAAAGGCATGTCCGGCTCCCCCAAGGGTTCCATCCACATAAATGCCGTCCGGCTTTACTGCCAGTCCTTCGATGCATTCGTTAAGTAATACGGAAACATGTTTAAATTCCATCGTTTTCTGCGCCCCCTTCTATGTGCTGCCTGATTAGAAGGAAAGTCCCAAATCCGACATATGTTCTGCAATATCGTCCACGTTATCAAAGTCATCGTTTTCAGCCCAGCGTTCTTTGCTCCAGATCTCCACTTTGCCCATCACACCGACAAAGACGATATCTTTCTCAAGTCCGGCTTTTTCTCGTAAATTTGCCGGGATCAATGTTCTTCCCTGCTTGTCTAATTCACAGGAAGCCGCTCCTGCCATAAAATAACGCTGTAACTTACGTGCTTCTTTGCTGCCCGGAAGTTCCTGCAGCTGTTTTACGAAGTTTTCCCAGTCCTGCTGTGGATACACGAACAGACATCCGTCCAGACCAAGTGTCACTACAAAAGAATCCCCCAGTTCTTCACGGAACTTTGCGGGAACAATCACTCTTCCTTTTGCATCGATACTATGGTCGTATGTACCCATAAACATAAGACTTCACCAACTTCCCTCTGTGGTCTGTGGCACTCGTTTTTACCGAGGCGGGTTGTGAGACTTGGGAGAATGAAAGTTGAAGCAACTCCACAAGTCTCTGCCCTGCCCTCCACTTTATACCACTTTTCTCCACTTTGCTCCACTTTTACTCAAATTTTACTCCACTTTTGGGATAAAAGCAAGCATTTTTTTGACACATTTTCAATGCAATGCCTTATTTTTCGGCTTTTGCGCGCATTCCCAGTACCATATGTAGTGACAAACGCAAAAAAACACCACATCTTGTACAAGATATGGTGTTCTAAATTTTTTTACAATATTTTATGGAAATTTATTCCTTTTTTCCCACTTAAGCCGCTTTTGCCATTTTCTCACACATTGCCAGGAATTTTTTATGTATTGCCTGGTTCTCATCCAGCTCCGGATGGAAAGAAATCGCAATCTGGTTCCGGTACTGTACACCTACGATATTTCCGTCTACTTTCGCAAGGATCTGCACTCCCGGCTCAACGGACTCAATGTATGGGGCACGGATGAATGTCATCGGGATTTTGCCGATTCCTTCAAATTCATGCTCGGTATAAAAACTTCCCAATTGTCTTCCGTAGGCATTTCGTTTTACAGTAACCGGCAGTGTCGCCAAATGCACCGTCGTATCGTCGGCAATCTTTTCTGCCAAAAGAATCAATCCGGCGCATGTCGCAAGTACCGGCAAGCCCTCTTCGATCCGTTTTTTTACCGTATCAAACATACCAAGCTCACGCAAAAGTTTTCCCTGTACGGTACTTTCGCCCCCTGGCAGGATCAATCCGTCCAGTTTTTGATCCAGATCTTTTGCCTGTCGGATCTCGACGCAGGACACTCCGAGTTTTTCCATTGCCTTACAATGCTCGGCAAACGCTCCCTGAACAGCAAGTACACCTATTTTCATGAGGCTCACTTCCTTTCCATTATTTCCCGCGTTCTGCCATCAAAAGTTCGATTTCCTGCTCATTGATACCTACCATTGCCTCTCCGAGATCTTCGGAAAGTTTAGCGATCATATCGGCATCGGTATAATTGGTAACTGCTTTTACGATTGCCTGCGCACGTTTTTCCGGATTTCCGGACTTAAAGATACCGGATCCGACAAATACACCTTCGGCGCCCAGCTGCATCATAAGTGCTGCGTCTGCCGGCGTAGCCACACCACCTGCTGCAAAATTTACAACCGGAATGCGGCCATTGTCATGTACATACTGAACCAGATCATAAGGAACCTGCAAATTCTTTGCTTCATCGTACAATTCATCTTCACGCATGGATGTAATCTTTGCAATTTCCTGATTCATCATACGCATATGGCGCACTGCCTGTACGACATCACCGGTTCCCGGCTCACCCTTGGTACGGATCATGGATGCTCCTTCATTGATACGGCGCAATGCCTCACTAAGATCTTTTGCTCCACATACAAATGGTACTTTGAATTTTGTCTTATCAATATGATATTTATCGTCTGCCGGTGAAAGCACTTCACTTTCATCGATATAGTCAATCTCAATAGCTTCCAGAAGCTGTGCTTCTACAAAATGTCCGATACGGCACTTCGCCATAACCGGGATGGAAACAGCCTCCTGGATTCCTTTGATCATCTTGGGATCGCTCATACGAGCCACACCGCCTGCTGCGCGGATATCTGCCGGAATACGCTCCAGCGCCATAACTGCACAAGCTCCTGCATTTTCTGCGATCTTTGCCTGCTCCGGTGTCGTAACATCCATGATTACGCCGCCTTTTAACATCTGTGCCAATTCTTTATTTAATTTGTATCTTTCATTCATTTTATGTCATCCTCCTAACACTTTTCGTGTTTATTAAGAACATGTTCATTTTGAATGATACACTATATCTGGCACTTTGAAAATATCCAGTTTGGTTTATTTTTGGATGCCAGTTGGAGGGTGGGAGAGAATCACGCTTTCTAAATCCGCTTAAATTCCACACTCCTTTTTTGCATTTCCTCCGCCTGATACTGAATCAAAAATGCCTGCGCCTCATTATTGCTTCGAATAAAATAACGTTCGCCGTCATTTTCAACAAATGCCGTATTATTTCCCATCGCCAGCCCCGGCATATTTTTTTCCAGCAACATTGTATCAAACGACCCCCGCCCTTCTTCGTTATAATGAGGACAAAAAGCCATCGGAACGATGCCCAATCCATCCGCCCAGCAATACTCCCATTCGCTTTCCTTTGAAAAAGATTGGGAATCACTATGTCCACAGCAAAACCAACAAATTGCTCCGGCACTAATTCCCGTTAATACGGCGGTATCTTTCTCATATATTTCCTTCAATTTTTCGTCCACACCATACTTTTTCCACATTTGCATCATGAAAACGGTGTCACCGCCTCCAACATAAATAATATCCGCCCAAACCAACAAATCATTGATCGTATCTTCACTGGGCGCAGACATGAGACAAAGGCACTTCACCTCGCATCCCATTTTATTGTATTCTTTGGTAAACGTATCCCGATAATCTTGTGCATCCTGACTTGCCGTTCCTATAAACAGTACATTTGGATTTTGTTTCTTTGCCAGTTTAATTGCATATCGATTTAGTGGTCTTGTAGATAATAAATCGCCACTTGCTATTGCTACAATTCTTCCCATCTGTGTCCTCCATCTTATTAAAATTTGTAATTTTTCATCAATACTCTTTTGGTATCTCGCCTTCTATCCCATACATTTCTTTAAATTTTACAAGGTCAGCCTGCGTTTTGATCAACATAATTTCTTCCCATTTTCCTGTATGAATATCCTTAAAACCAGCAACCTGCTCCCCATTACAAATACTTGCTTTTATCATCGGCTTTTTATTTTCTTTATCATACGGCTTAGGTATTATTTTCTTTCTGAAAAAACTCATCGTCGGACCTCCTTTCCACTTGATTTTCCTACACTATTTCAATGTATCAATCCACTTATCATTTTCTTTATAAAAATAGTATTCACTGATATTTTCATCCAGAAAAACTTTCAACATTTTATCCATTCCTTGCGCCAGTTCTTTTCCTTGCATTTCGTCTAATTCCATCCAATAGACGTCACCTTCCATCGATGAAGATAATTGTCCTTCAAAATGATTTGTTTTGTAAAACAAAACGACATAGCGTGATCCATCATCCCTCAACCAGTCCTTTATCCCACGTAACACAGGCGAAGATATCTTCAACCCAGTTTCTTCAAACACCTCACGAATCACCGCATCAGTAAACGATTCCCCCTTTTCAACATGTCCACCCGGAAAAGTTATTCCTGAATAAGTATCATCAACTTTATTCTGTACCAAAACCTTGTTTCCATCGTAAATCATACACATATTAGTTAATGTAACGATTTCTGTTCTAGGCATATATTACCCTTCCCTCTTTTTCAATATTTTTAAAATAAGCATACCATGCCTTTTTTTCCATAAACTCGCTTTCCGGGATACAAGTATACTCAACTATAGTATTTGTCTCCATCGCAATGTCAGTAACTATATCCATCAAAAAATCATCATACTTTTTAGCTTGGAGCCTGTCACAATCTGTTAATATTGCTACATCAATATCTGAATTCTCTGTATAATCTCCCCTTGCACATGAGCCATATATAACTATTTTTTTTACATGATTTTTCATATTTAAAGGTATTTTTTCTTTTAAAATCTCAACCGCTTGTTCAATATCATTACCATTCATATTGAGTACCTCCATCACAAAATATATTCCATCTGCCTCTTTATGCAATTCCCTATTTATCTTCCTCTGTCCGTATCAAAGACTTTTTCGTCTCAAATCCCTCGGGATATCTGCTTTTCAATTTATCGATGTTCCTCTGGAAAACTTCTTCAAGCGGAATATCTAATGCGGTAGCTGCTTCTGCCAGATACCATGCAATATCGCCAAGTTCTTTTACCAAATGCTCTTTATCCAGTTCATGTCCCTGCGCCATCCATTTTTTTACAATATCAATCGCCTCTCCGGACTCTCCACACAACCCCATAACACTATTGATCAAAACATCTTTTTTATCCAGCGCAGGATTAAGTGTTGTCATTGCCAGTTTTTGGTATTCATTTACTTTCATTTTTTGTTCCTCCATTCACAGGTCAAATTCCCAGATACTAAGTTTACCTTTTGCCGGTATTGGCTCGGTTTTTACTATATTTTCCAGTTTGAACCCATAACCCTCCCATTCTGTATGCTTGATAATGCTGGAATATATCTCAGCATTTCTTTCACTTAATTCCTTTCTTAGTTCATCGTCCACTTTTATACAGTCAGACAAGGTAACTTTTGCAATAATACAACCGCTTGGATATTCCAAATTCAGATGTTCAAATTTTTTCATTGCTTTTTTGTCTACCCCTTTACCGGCGTGGATAAGAATTATCCCCCTTGATTGCTTTACAAAAATGGCACCATATATACAGGAATATAATGAATGCCATTCTCCCACTTATAATCTTTGGTATGAACAACGTATTTATCCCTTATACGGCTGCTGAATTTATCGCCAAATACATCCAATGATTTATGGGTTCTATAATTACCGGATTTCACTTCAATCGGACATATTTTGTCCCCTGACGAGATCAAAAAATCTATCTCATACAAATGATTTGAGGTTTCACTCTCCATGGTATAATAAAACAAATTATTTCCTTTTGCCATTAACATTTGTGCCACAACGTTTTCATATATATAGCCTAAATTCGTATCAAGTTTGTCTGAGAGTAGCTTGTTGTATATCACATTTTCAGTATAATTTTTATCCTTAAAAACAAGAGTCACAAACAAACCGACGTCCGATAAAAATAATTTATAGCGCCCTGCATCTTTCTCAAGCGCCATTCCCACGCCCGGGTTATTGGCGTGATACGCAATATTTACAGTATACGAACTAAGCATATCGGGTATCAATTCACGTACTTGTTCGGCTCTCGTTCCTTCCCTTGCATTCGATAAAACATATCTTGACGCATTGCTGCTGAGATTTGCCGGAATTGCATCATATATATCTCCTGCGAGCCCGGTTCCATCCACCTTGACAAAATCTTCCTCATACAGATCAACAATTTCTCTTTTAACCTCATCGACTGCCTGCAGATTATTTTTCTCTAGATAGGTTTCTATTGCCTGTGGCATTCCTCCAACAAGCATATACAATCGGAAAATCCGCATAAGATTTCTATGCAGTGCATTTCCAGCCGGTTTTTTGCTTTTTAAAAGCAGTTGAATCGTATCTGCTGTCATCTCATCGCCAATTGCCCATAAAAACTCTTCAAAATCCATAGGGTACATGGATATCTTATGTTCCTCACTAGGAATCAATATATCTTTCGTATTCTTTTTTATCGACAATAAAGAACCTGTCTCTATATACTTGTATCTTCCATCGGCCACAAGATACTTAATTGCCTGTCTGGCCTTTGGAAACAATTGCACCTCATCAAATATGATTACAGACTCTTTTTCGTACAATCGAATCCCCGTAAACTGTTGCAACTGTAAAAAGAAAAAATCTAAATTGTACATATCATCAAACAATCCAATAATTTCCTTACTGGTGTGTGCAAAATCAATCAATATATAGGATTTAAACTCATTTTTTGCAAACTCTTCTGCAATCGTAGACTTTCCAACTCGTCTGGCTCCCTTGATTAAAAGAGCGTATTTTTCACTGCGTTTCTCTTTCCATTCCAATATCGTATTATATATCTTCCTTTTAAATACCGGTTTACTCATAATAATTTCACCTCTTTGAAAACAGTATAACGCAAATCCCCGTTTATGTAAACACAATTTCTACGCAAATCCCCGTTCGTTATGTTTCATATTCCCGCGAAATCCCCATAAATTTTTCTAATCCGGAATGATTTCTATGTACACCTGATCGTATTTATGCCGCAGTTCCTGCCTTATTTCGTCCCTTACGCGATGCAGGATACTGATATGAATGACGTCGGTCTGATTTCCTATGTACACTTCCACCCAGAGTTTTCGCCCGGTCTGGATCACATCTAAAAAAGTCACTTCATACGGATACTCCTGCATATGTTTATTGACAATGGCATAAATCTGATCAAACACTTCCTGTTCAGGGGCAAAAAGCACCAGATTTCGAATGCTCTGGAAAATGACTTTTACCGGCTCTTTGATCAAAAACAATGCCATGATAACAGCAACCGCCGGATCGATATAAGGAACCAGAAACTTTAATTTTGTCTGAACCAATATCGTCTGAACGGCAAAGGCAACCGCTACTCCCATACTGCTTACAATGTCGAGTTTCCACATATACAATTCTGCATTGATCGTATCGGACTCGTATTTTTTACTATAATGACTTAAAAGCAGATACATTGCCGCACATCCAAGACATACGATAAATTCAAATACCGCAATACTTCCCGCATCGACATCGTGTCCACCCTGAAATAAGAGTTTTACATTTTCTACCAGCAAATTACACGTCAGTGCCAATAATACGCTGTATTTCACAAGCAAAAACAACGACTCTACCTGCGAATATCCATAGGGATGTTTTTCTGTTACCGGCGTATAAAGCAGCGGAATGAGTACCAAAAAAGGACCAATCATAACCAGATCTGCCGCATCAAACAAACAGTCTGTTAAGAGCGAGTGTGAATGTGTGATCCACGCCATGATTCCTTCGGAAAGTACAAACAAAATGCTTCCCATGAATGATAGCCTCAATATCAATTTTTCAATTTTCAGCTTACTTTTTTTCATTTTATGAATCCTCTTCCGTGATGTCATTCATAAACACATAATACACGTCCCCATACATTTCTGTATGCACAAAACGTCCATAATCCAGAACCTTTTTCACTGTTCCATCTTTGCATATTATTCTATATTTCACACGGTCAATATCCCTTTCCTTTTTAATCTGATTAGATATATCACATTCCACGACATCCAAATCCTCCGGGTGAACCATTCCTTTAAAAGAATTTCCGGTAAGTTCTAAAAATTCTGCATCGGTTTGGCATTTGTATAATTTCACCAGTTCCTTGTTGAACATAATAAGTTTTTCCTCACCATCCGCCTGATATACAAAAAATCCTCCGGGCAAAAGTTCTGCGACCATTTCTATTTTCTTCAAGGCATCTTCTGTATCTACACTTGTATTTCTTCTGTGGTCCTGTATCTTATTCTCATAATAGCGGCTTTTATCCATATACATCATTTTGTCTGCAAGCGCTACGCTTTTCTCCAGATCTCTTGCATGTTCCAGCCACACACTTCCCACAGCAGCAGAATAATCCTCGCCCCACATTTCTTCCAGTTTTTTCAGCTTATTATGAAAAATCTCTTCGCTTTCATCAAAAGACAAGATTACAAATTCATCGCCGCCAAAGCGATATCTGTTCTCTCCCGGAAATACCGTTGAAATCTTTTTGGCAACGGAAGCAATTAATTTATCTCCCGCTTCATGCCCCAATGTATCATTGATCTCTTTCAGTCCATTTACATCCGCAAAGACGATGCCAACTGCCTGTTTCCGCTTTACCTTATCTTTCTCTATCTTTTCGATTTCATTGTAATACGCCTTACGGGTCTTAAATCCAGTCAGTGTATCCATCTCCAAGTCCGAAATAATACCATTGCATTCGCGAAGATAGATTGCACTGTCCACGCGCAGCTGTACAATCGTTGGATCATAGGGTTTCACAATAAAATCAACGGCACCAAGATTCAGACAGCGTTTTTCGTCTTTTTCGCTGTCTAATACCGTGGTAACAATAACCGGAATTTTGCAAAAAACCGTATTGTGTGCTACGTACTCCAAAAACTCAAATCCATTCATAACCGGCATCTGAATATCCAACAAAATGGCTGAGATATCCTGTGCTTTTTTCTTAAGAATCTCCAGTCCGGCCTGTCCATTTTCTGCGGAAAGAATATGATATTTTTCTGCTAAACTGCTGACTAAAAACTCTTTATTTATTTCATTATCTTCAATTACGAGAAGGGTTCTCTTTTCCATACAATGAATCCTCTTTTCACTTTTTCTAAACGACTTTCCTTTTTCCTAACTTTTTTCTCACGCAGATCCAAATTACAACACCCACCATTACAATGGCGCCGGAAAGCACCTGGGAAACTGCGATTCCGGTACTTCCGATCTGTAACTGGTCGGTACGGAGTCCTTCAATCCAAACACGTCCCATTGCGTACCCCACGAGATAGAGTAAAAATATCTCTCCATTGAATTTCTTTTTCGTCGTAAATACAAGGATTAATACGAGAACAAGAATATTCCAAAGGGATTCATACAAAAATGTCGGGTGTACCTGAATATACTGCACACCATCAATGGTTGTCATATGGCTTTTCATCAATTCCGTGATATTCGCCGGATTTACCTGATCCACTCTCAGACGCATAGCAAACAAACTATTGGTATATTCGCCAAACGCCTCCCGGTTAAAGAAGTTTCCATAACGTCCAATGATCTGTCCCAGTACAAGACCTCCTACCGCAGTATCCGCAAGCAGAAAGAAATTGTATTTTTTTACTTTACAATAAATAATTGCCGTCAATATTGCTGCGATCACAGCTCCGTAAATTGCCATTCCACCGCCACGCGTATTAAAGATCTGGAGTAGATTATCTTTATAGTTTTCCCAGCTGAATGCCACATAATACAGTCTTGCACCAATCAGGGAAAAAATGATGGCATAAATAGCAAAATCTGTATATACTTCTTTTTTCTGACCGGTTCTCTGTGCTTGATGACAGGCAAGCCAAAGTCCGGACAACATTCCTACCGCAATGATCATTCCGTAAAATGCAATCGTAAATCCTCCAATGGTAATTCCTTTCGGAAGATGCGGAATGTAGATTCCTATATTAGGAAATGCAATTTCTGCTGAATTCATACTCTATCCTTTCTGCGGATATAATTCCGCATCATACTGATAAATCCCAGAAAACTCCAAGGAATCTTCTGGGATTACCTGCTTCATTATACGTTAAATCGGAACAGTACGACGTCGCCGTCCTGTACGACATACTCTTTTCCTTCGGAACGGACAAGTCCTTTTTCTTTGGCTCCATTATAACCATTATTTTCCACCAGATGATCATAACTGACAACTTCTGCACGGATAAATCCACGCTCGAAATCCGTATGTATCTTTCCTGCTGCCTGTGGAGCTTTGGTTCCTTTTGTAATCGTCCACGCCTTGGTTTCCATCTCGCCACTTGTGATATAACTGATAAGTCCAAGCAGTTTATAACTAGCCTTGATCAATTTTTCCAATCCGGATTCTGCAATTCCAAGATCTTCTAAAAACATTTTCTTTTCTTCGTCATCCAGTTCTGCAATCTCCTGCTCGATCTGCGCGCAGATCACAAATACTTCTGAGTTTTCATCTGCTGCAAACTGACGGACTTTTGCCACATGTTCGTTTGTCGCACCATCATCTGCAAGATCATCTTCTGCAACATTTGCTGCATAGATAACCGGTTTTGCCGTAAGAAGATTATACTCTTTAAACCATTCTTCTTCCTCTTCGTTCTGCAGTTCAAAATTCTTCGCAAGATGTCCCTCTTCCAAAAATGCTTTTAACCTCTCCAGCATATCGACTTCTGCTGCCAGTTTTTTATCGGCTCTTGCTGCCTTGATGCTTTTTGCCAGACGGCGTTCCAAAATTTCAATATCCGAGAAAATCAATTCCAGATTGATCGTCTCGATATCGCGAAGCGGATCAATGCTTCCATCTACATGCACGATATTAGTATCTTCAAAACAACGCACCACATGCACGATAGCATCTACTTCACGAATATTTGACAAAAACTGGTTGCCAAGTCCTTCGCCTTTGGATGCTCCTTTTACCAAACCTGCAATATCTACAAATTCAATGACAGCCGGCACTACTTTTGCAGAATGGTTCATCTCTGCCAACACATTCAGACGCTCATCCGGCACCGGTACGACACCTACATTCGGATCAATCGTACAAAACGGATAGTTTGCTGATTCAGCTCCTGCCTTTGTCAATGAATTAAATAACGTACTTTTTCCCACGTTGGGAAGTCCAACGATTCCGAGTTTCATTTTCTATCTTTCCTTTCTTTCTTCCTTAAGCCTTTATTTGCATTTCATTATAGCATATTTACTTGTCTTTGTCCACAAAGAACACAGCTTCAAATATACTTCAATAAAACCGATAGCATAGTATTCTTATCATTGTAATCCATGGCTAATGGCTAGTGCCACATTTACATTTCTATACCTTACCGGGTATTATTACCACAAAATTTGCACCCGCTCTCCTGCCCGATACAGTGTTCACAATCCCGGCAGACCGGAAGCACATCTTCTTTACTCACAAGATAGATACCCGCCACACTCATCGTCGGCTGCATCGATCCATTTTCATATAAAACACCTGCCTTTTCAGCATTCATCAATGTCAAAAGCGTTTCTGTCATTTCCATCTCCATGCCATAAAACCCCGGTCCAAATGCCGGACTGCAGTACCTTTCTTCCATCACACTATGTTTTCTGCCAAGATACCCCTGTAGCCAGTCCCTTATCACATCAAGACAGGCTATCTGAAAAATCTCAAAATAATACTGTTTTAGAAGAGCATCATCTTCTGCCACTTTCCAGTCCGGCGCATGAAAGGTATAAAGATAGCCGCTCTCTACCTGATTTCGGTCAATCTTTGTGAGCACCTGACAAGGAATCTTCTGTCCACCAAATTCGAAATATCCATCCTGAACACATTCTGCAGAAAACGGCTGCAATAACACCGGCACGCGGTACAGATATTTATATTTTTCCAAAATCGTTGCAATATTATGAATTGCCTTTGCTCTGTGTTCGCGGTACATTTCCTTATCCATCTTATCCCACGACGCGATCTGAGCCATTCGCTTCCAGATATCCTCACGGAGATTTCCGATATTTACCGATAATAGTTCTTCTTTTTTGCCTAACTGTTCTAACACCTTCTCGTACATCTCTGGCTTGTGTATCACAGTACACTGACTACAGTCCTTTATCTTCTGCCCTTTCGGATTCAGAAAATAAGATGGTGTCCCGATACATGTCTTCTGCAGATAAAGCGGACAGTAACAAAACAGGCAGTTGAAGTCATCGGCACAATCCACCTTATGGCAGGGGAAATATTCGCATTCTTTGTTTTGAAAAAATTTATAACTGTTCTTTATCATTTTACAATTTTCTCCTCCGGCAGAATCACCTGATAATATCCGCTCTTCTTTTTCGCAAAACAATTCCTCATATCCCTCTTCCATTTTTTGCATGGAGATTATATTTTATCAAGATCCGCATAAACGACAGAAAGATACGATTCACCAAGTGCCTGCAACATAGCCCGACTGTGTACCGTATCTTGTTTTGCTTTTTCCAAATCGTTTAAAACCATTTTTAATCTTTCTTCTGTCATTATAACTCCCTTCCATATTGAGTTATCTTATCTTTTCTTCGTACTCCATTGCTTTCCGGAATGCCTGCACATTTTTTACCACATCGCCGTGAAACACTTTGGTTCCCGCTACGATCACATTGGCACCAGCATCCATAACTTCGTAAATATTATTGAGATCCACACCACCATCTACTTCGATATCCACATCCAGTTTATTTTCATCAATGTATGTGCGGAGACGGCGAATCTTATCAAAGGTATCCTTACGTATTTTCTGACCTCCATATCCCGGCTCTACCGTCATGATAAGAACCATGTATATTTTTGGAAGAATATGTAAAATCCCATCAATATCTGTCATCGGTTTGATTGCTACTGCCGGCTTTTTTCCTGCTTTAATAATCTCATCAATCGTCGCTTCCAGATTGTCGCAGGCTTCGGCATGAACAGTAATTCCGTCGGATCCCGCATATGCGAACTCTCGTACATAACGAATCGGTTCCTGCACCATAAGATGCACGTCAAAAAAAGTATCCGTACATCCGCGGATGCCTTCGATCACAGGGATTCCAAACGAAATATTATTTACAAACATTCCGTCCATGATATCAATATGGATATAATCTGCTCCGGCTTTGATCACGGTGTCGAGTTCTTCTCCAAGTCTCGCGACATCTGCTGCCAAAATTGAAGTTGATAACTTATAATTCATAGTCTTCCCCCATTTTCATTAGTTGTATTTTCTCTTTTCCCATTCTTTTAATTCCTCATACATCTGAAGATAATTTTCATAACGAACCGAACTGATCTGCCCGTTCTCCAATGCTTCTTTTACTTTGCAATCCGGTTCATGCGTATGGGTACACCCCAAAAACCTGCATTGCCCCTCATACGGATGAAATTCCGAAAAATAATCTTTTAATTCTTCTTTCATGATTTCCGGAATTTTCAACGAACTAAATCCCGGTGTATCAAACAGGTATGTGGAGGCATTGATACAGAATAATTCCGAATGTCTTGTTGTATGCCGTCCTCGTCCGATTTTTTCGCTTACCGAACCGGTTTCCATCTTTGCTTCCGGATACAGTTCATTGAGCGTACTTGACTTTCCCACACCGGAAGGTCCGGCTAACACCGTCGTCTTTCCCTCCAGTAATTTCTGCAGATTAGACAAACCAATCTTTTCCTTTGTACTGATGGAAAGCACCTGATTAACGCATTTTTCATAGATTCCCATCAGACGAACTGCCTCTTCTTCCGACACAATATCCGATTTATTAAAACAGATGACCGTCTCAACTCCCTGCCGTTCCATCATAACCAGAAAACGGTCCAGCAGATTGAGATTTGGCATCGGGTCAGCCATAGCAAATAAAACAACTGCCTGATCTACATTTGCCACTTCGGGCCGGATCAAATGGTTCTTCCGTGGTAATATCTCTTTAATATTTCCAATTTTTTCCTCTTTTGAAACAACCTGAATCCGTACATTATCCCCGACAAGCGGCTTAATCTTATCTTTACGGAAACCGCCTTTGGCTTTACATTCGTAAGTCTGCAAAATACCATCGTCCTGACAGTTAACATAGTAAAACCCGGCGATTCCCTTAATGATTTTTCCTGTCAATTCCATTAATTTGAAACCCTCTTAAAGGTTACATTATATGTCGCAACCTGCTGTCCATCGCGGTAAACCGTGATTTCTCCCTGATTTGCGCTACTTCCTTTAATTCCATCTAAGGTCCAAGGGAAATCATAATACGTTTTTTCCTCTTCGCGGACCGTCGTCGTATTTCCATCCTGTTTCAGAACGACTTTGATCTTTCCGGTGTCTGTCTCATATTCAAATGGATTTGCGATTGTGACACTTCCCTCATAGGTATATGTCGTTTCCGGTCCAAGGCTGAGTGTAATATCTACGGTGCTTCCTTCTTCTACCTCATTTCCGCTTGATACACTCTGTACACAAACGCGGTTTTTCTGAGTGCTGGAATAACTTTTTGTCTCGGAACCATATTTCAAACCTACTTTTTCAAGGGCACTCTTTGCCTGGCTTCTTGTCATGCCGAGAAGATTTGGCACTTTTACATATTTTGTCTCTTCTCCCTTACTTGGATAAATGGTGATCGTAGCACCTTTATCTACCTTTTTGCCGGCTGCCGGCTTTGTATAAGCTACTTTACCGATTGCCTGGGAGCTGTAAACATCTTCGCCCTGTTTTACTTCGAACCCTTTATCGCTTAATGCTTTCGAAGCATCTATAATAGTATCTCCTGTCGTATCCGGGATGGAAACCTGCTCTACCCCGCTGCTGACGATCAATTCTACTTTACCGCCTTTTGCTACGGTAGATCCGGCTGCCGGACTGGTCCGGATTACATAACCTTTTTCAATATCATCCGAAGCTTCTTCTGTTACAGTACAAGTAATGTCATAATTTGACAAATCAGTCTCTACATAATCTTTGATCTTATTTGCATAATCTTCCAATGTGATCTCATCCGCAGAGGTATCAGAACCCGGTTTTGCCGTCTCACTGACGCTTGTTGATGAGTCGCCGGAATTGTTATCCGGTTTTGCACTTCCCCAAAAACCGAGGACGCGTCCAACCATATACAATACAACAAGTCCGATGATGATCGCTACTCCGATGCTTCCAAATACCAATGCTTTTTCCAGTTTTGGATCGACATCCGAATTACTCTCCGGTTCTTCCGGCTCTTCCGTCTCCTGCGGTTCCGGTTTCTGCTCAACCGGTCCCATTCCTTTACGAGAAGCATCGCGGAGCGTATTGACATCATCTTTTGACATAAATATCGTTCCGTCATTTTTATAAAGATTTCCGATTACGCCATAATCTCCTGACGGATCCTGCAGAAACATTTTTAAATCTGCGATCAGATCTGCCACACAACTGTAACGGAGTTCCGTCTTCTTTTGCATACATTTATTTACAATATTGCTGATTCCCTTTGGAATCGTCGCATCCAATGCTGCCAGAGGGACTGCCTCTTCCTGAATGTGTGCCAGTGCGATCGCTACGGCGCTTTCGCCATTAAATGGGAGAGTTCCGCTAAGCATCTCATACATCGTTACACCGAGAGAATAAATATCACTCTTTTCATCGCTGTAACCGCCTCTTGCCTGTTCCGGTGAAATATAATGCACCGAGCCCATCGCATTGGCTGTGATCGTATTGGAACTGGCCGCCTTGGCAATTCCAAAATCTGTCACTTTTGCCGTGCCGTCTCTCGCGATCAAAATGTTTTGCGGTTTGATGTCACGGTGAATGATATGATTGCTGTGGGCTGCTTCCAGACCGTTGGCGATCTGAAGTGCGATCCCTACTGCCTCTTTTACGGACAATTTGCCCTTTTCTTCAATATATTTTTTCAATGTGATCCCATCGACAAGTTCCATAACGATATAATACATACCGTTTTCTTCTCCGACATCATAGATCCCTACAATGTTTGGATGAGAGATGCCGGCGATGGCCTGTGCCTCTCCACGGAATTTTGTCACAAATTTTGTATCTTCACTATAGTCCTGTTTTAATATCTTAATGGCAACATAACGGTTTAACCGGTGGCATTTTGCACGGAATACATCAGCCATACCACCACTGCCAACTTTTTCAAGTATTTCATAACGATCACCAATAATGGTTCCTATACTTACCAAAATAACGCCTCCATTCTCTCTTCTAAATTCTCACAAGCACGACACTGATATTATCTTTTCCACCGGCCTTATTTGCCTCGTCAACCAGCTGTCTCGCCGCCTGTTCCATATCTTCCGGATTCTTCTTTATAATTGCTTCCATCGTCTTATCCTCCATCATATTCGATAATCCATCGGAGCACAACAAAAGCACGTCCCCTTCTTCCACTTCGATTTCAAAGCAGTCTGCCTTGACCTCCGGATTGGTTCCAAGAGCCCGTGTGATAATATTCTTATTTGGATGCGTACGCATCTCTTCTTTTTGCAGTTTTCCGGACTGCACCATCTCTTCTACCAAAGAGTGATCTACGGTCACCTGTGTCAAAGATTCTTTACATACATACAATCTCGAATCTCCAACATTGACAACATAAACTGTTTTTCCCAATACCATTGCTGCAACTACCGTCGTTCCCATGCCATATAAAGACGGATCTTCTTTTGACGCCTGATATACTTTCTCATTCGCCGCTGCTACAGCTTGCTCAAAGATCCCGATCGGGGTGATCTTTGTACTCTTTTGTATCTGCGATACAACCTCCTCCACACACATTCGTGAAGCGGTATCACCTGCATTGTGACCTCCCATACCATCGGCCACAATAAACAGATTTGGGAAACTTCCAATCTCCGTATCCTGACAGAAAACGTAGTCCTGGTTGGCAGTTCTCATGCGTCCCGTATCTGTTAACGAAAATGTTTGCACAGTCTAACCTCCTTATTCAGAAGTGGGCCGGTTCATAAATTGATTACGTAACTGACCACAGGCAGCATCTATATCGCTCCCCATCTCTCTTCTTATTGTAACATTTATTCGATTTTCTTCAAGTACTAATTTAAAATCTCTAATGTTTTCTTCTTTCGAACGATGGCATTTTCTCTCTTTTACTTCGTTAAGCGGAATGAGATTGATGTGGCAGTTCAGCCCTTTACATCTTCCCGCAAGCTCCAAAGCATGGGCTTTTCCGTCATTCACACCATCGATCATACTATATTCAAAGGTCACTCTGCGACCTGTATAGTCAACATATTCACGACAGACAGAAAAAATTTCTTCGATGGAATATTTTTTTGCGATTGGCATTGTTTTTTGTCGAATTTCGTCATTCGGTGCATGGAGACTGATTGCCAATGTAATCTGTAATTTTTCTTTCATCAGATCACGGATGCGGTCAACCAATCCACAAGTAGATACCGTGATACTTCTCTGACTGATCTGAATCCCTTGTGGATGTGATAACAATTTCACAAAACGGATCAGATTGTCATAATTATCAAGCGGTTCGCCCATTCCCATAACGATAACATTGGATACGCGTTCGCCGGTCTCCTTCTGAATCTCATAAATCTGCGAAAGCATCTCGCCGGCAGTCAGGCTTCTCGTAAGCCCGGTCAGTGTGGACGCACAAAAAGTACATCCCATCCGGCAGCCGACCTGGGAAGAAATACACACGCTGTTGCCATGATGATATTTCATCCACACGCTCTCGACCAGATTGCCATCGGCAAGAGAAAACAGATATTTTGCCGTATCTCCGGCTTTTGACATCTGCTTTTTCACAAGTGTCACACCGGAAACCATGTAGTTTTCCTGCAATGGTTCCAAAAACGCTTTCGGAAGATTGGATATTTCTTCCAAATTTTCAACGTGTTTTTTATGGATCCATTCAAATAACTGCTTCCCGCGAAATGCCTTTTGCCCCATATTTTCGGCAATTTCTGTCATTTCTTCGATTGTAAGGCTTCGCAAATCCTTCTTTTCCATCTATTTCTCCTTTACGAGTCGTGCCACAAAAAAACCGTCACTGCCATTGACCCCCGGCAGGATCTGAAGCATCCCCTCTTTTGTCATCTTATTCCGAAGAGATTCCGGAAGAAATCCATCCAGACTCTCTCGTTTCATTGGAAAATGCTCTTCGAGATAGGCGACATTTTCCTCATTTTCCTGCGGACTGACGGTACATGTGCTATAGATCAATGTGCCTCCCGGCTTCAATGCCGGCAGGATTCCTTTCAGGATCTCTCTTTGGATCGGCACAAGTTCTTCGATATGAGAAACGGCATCATAGCGTATCTCCGGCTTTTTTCCGATCACTCCGATCCCGGAGCACGGAACATCCGCCAGTATGACATCTGCCATTTCTTTCCAGTCCGGATCTTCTTTTCTGGCATCCCAGACTTTTATCTCCACTTCCGGTTCGTGCAGTCTGACTGCATTTTCCCGAATCCGTATCAACTTCTTTTCGGAAACATCTCTCGCACAGACATGTCCTTTTCCTTTCAAAAGATCGGCGGCATGAAACGTCTTTCCCCCGGGGCTGGCGCACACATCGAGTACCCGGTCTCCCGGCTTTATACCGGAGATCACTCCCGGAAGCATCGAACTTTCATCCTGCACGGTAAAATGCCCTTCTAAAAATCCCGGAAGTGTTTCCACATTTTCGACATGCGTAAGGCAGAATCCCTCTTTCAGGTGTGGCAGCTCATTTACTTCGATGCCTGCCTCTTCCAATTCTTTCCTCACATCTTCCGGCGACGCATTTTTCGTATGTACCCGGATACAGACCGGTTTTGTCTCCTGAAATGCTGCCAGCATCTTCTTCGTGCTCTTTTTCCCATACTGGGTTAATAAAAGCGTACAAAGCTCTTTGGGAACCGCGTACAAAAACGAATATTTGTCCGCAATATCCCGCTTTTTCACCGCAATCTCTTCGCGCAGTTTTTCTTTGTCTTTTCGCGCGAGATTACGTAACACGCCATTGACAAACCCGGAATATTTTTCCAGTTTCTTCCTTTTTGTCAATAAAACCATCTCGTTGCAGGCGGCGGCATCCGGCACCTTGTCCATATAGAACAATTCATAAGTTCCCATCCGCAGAATCGTGCGGATGATCGGATCCATCTTGGCTACCGGCGTATGGGAAACCTCTCCCAGATATTCATCCAGCTCGATTGCCCGTTCAATGGTTCCCAATGCTTCTCTCTGTACGAAATGCCGGTCTCTCGCCATATTCATGGTTTCTTTCCGGCAGATCTCATGAAACAATTCATCGCTATGCTTTTTTTCTTCCAATGTTCCATAGACGATATCAAATATATAATCTCTCACAAATTTTCTCCATTACTCTTCACGGCCAAGCAGGTCGCCCGCTTTCATCTGCATGCCACGCAGAAAATCTCCGGCAGCCATCCGTTTCTTTCCTTCCAGCTGAACCTGCAGTGCTTTCAGACAGCCTTTTCCCGTCTGGATCAAGAATCCGTCTTTTTGCAGTTCCACGATCTCGCCCGGTCTGCCTTCGCTGTCATTGTCCACGACATCGGCTTCCCAGATCTTGAGAAGTTTTCCATGATAATGCGTATACGCACTCGGCCACGAATTCAATCCGCGCACATAACGCTCCAGCCGAACCGCTTCTTCTTTAAAATCCAGTTCTCCCATCTCCCGCGTAAGCATTTTTGCATATGTGCTCTCTTCGTCTTTCTGCTTCACCGGCTTTACTTCACCATGTTCGATCTCTTCCAGCGTTTTCAGAAGCAATGGTCCACCGAGGGTAGAAAGCTGCTCAAACAGGCTCTCGCCGGTTTCTGTGCCAAGCAGCGGCACTTCTTCCGTGGCAAGCATATCTCCGGTATCCAGACCGACATCCATCTGCATGATCGTGACTCCGGTCTTTTCATCGCCTTCCAGAATCGACCATTGAATCGGTGCTGCCCCGCGCCATCTCGGCAAAAGGGAAGCGTGCACATTGACACATCCATATTTTGGAAAATCTAAGATTTCTTTTGACAAAATCTGTCCAAAAGCAACGACTACGATAATGTCGCAGGAAATCTGTTTTAATGTCTCTACAAACTCCGGATCTTTGACTTTTTGCGGCGTATATACCGGAATCTCATGTTTTACCGCCACTTCTTTGACTGGTGTGAAAATGAGTTTTCCGCTGCGTCCTCTCGCCTTATCCGGTTGCGTAACAACGGCTTTTACCGTGTGTTTTTCCGATGCGATCAGCGTCTCCAGCACCGGCACGGCAAAATCCGGGGTTCCCATAAAAATAATATCCATTTAGTCCTCCATTTCCTCGTCCACATCGACAAGCTGGCCTTCTACTTTATCGACATACAACTGTCCATCAAGATGCTCGATCTCATGGATCAAGGCGCGGGCAAGAAGTTCTTCGCCCTCGATCTCAAATTCCTTCATATCAAGATCATAAGCTTTTGCGCGCACAATATTGGGTCTTGTCACGATACCGGCTTTTCCCGGTACACTTAAGCATCCCTCGCTGCCGCGCTGCTCTCCTTCGGTATGAGTGATAACCGGATTGATCAATATGATCGGAGAGTCCTGCTCCGGACTGATATCGATTACGGCGATCCGTTTCAAGATACCTACCTGGGGAGCCGCCAGTCCGACACCGTCTGCCTCATACATCGTATCTAACATATCCTGCACAAGCTCTCTTGTCTTATCTGTCATTTCTTTTACTTCTTTGGCTTTTTTTGTAAGTATTTCGTCGCCAATAACTCGTATGTTTCTGATTGCCATAATTTTCGTCCTTTCTTATCCATCTAACTCATACTGCACATAGCATGAATGTTGTCTGTTTTCCGTCCATGTGGTAATTTCTTCCTTGATTCCAAAAAGCGTCTCCGTCTCTGCTCCTTTGATCATCAACTGCCAGTGGAAACGGTCTTTCCGCTTTCGAAGTCCACCTGCGGATGGCCCTAACACACTAACTTTTCCGGCATACCTCTGCGAGATCCATTCTGCCATTTTTTGTAAGGTCTCCTCGCACTCCTCTTTTTTTTCTGCGGATATCATCACGCGAAGCATCGCTTTACACGGTGGATATCCGAGCATTCTGCGGTACGCTAGCTCATTTTCATAGAAAATGGTATCGTCATGCTTTCGGATGCTCTCTATAACATAATGTTCCGGCTTGTACGTCTGAATGATCACTTCGCCCGGTTTTTCACCGCGGCCGGCTCTTCCGCTTGCCTGCTGCAAAAGCTGAAACGTCCGCTCACTGCTTTGATAATCCTGCTCAAACATGCTCATATCGGCAGCAAGAGCAGCCACCAATGTAACATTCGGAAAATCATGCCCTTTTACGATCATCTGGGTTCCGATGAGAATATCTGCTTTCCCCTCGCGAAACGCGGACAAAATTCCTTCATGCCCGTTTTTTCCGGTCGTGGTGTCTGCATCCATTCGCAAAATTCGTGCTTTCGGCATCAAATGGCGAAGCATCTCTTCGACTTTCTGTGTCCCCAGTCCAAACGTCGCGATATAGGGAGAACCACATTCCGGGCATCGCTCCGGCATGGCGACAGAATGTCCGCAATAATGGCATACCAGCGTGTCCACATCGCCCACATGATTTTTATGTGCTGTCATCGATACATCACAATGAGAACATTGTATCACATTTCCGCAATTTCTACAAGAAACAAAACCGGCATACCCTCTCCGGTTGATAAATAACATCGCCTGTTCGCCCTTGGCAAGGCACTCCTGCAGTTTCTGCTGCAAAAGCCGGCTGAATACAGAGCGGTTTTTCGCTTTCAATTCTTCTCTAAGATCCACAATGTCTATATTCGGAAGTGCCGCATTGCCGGCACGTTTCGTCAAACGATATTCTTTGTAACGCCCTTCTTTTGCCGCCTGATAGCTTTTCACCGAAGGCGTCGCCGAGCCGAGAACCACACTTGCCCCTGCCAGTTTTGCCCGGTATACCGCCACTTCATCCGTGTGATACCGGGGCGAGCTTTCACTGATATAACTCGTCTCATGTTCTTCATCCATAATAATGATGCCAAGCCGCTCAAATGGCGTAAACAACGCAGATCTCGGCCCTATCATAATATCAATATCCCCATTTTTTGCCATTTCAATCTGATCTACCCGTTCGCCCTCGGAAAGCCGCGAATGTAACACAGACACTCTTCCCGGAAACCGTTTTTGAAACCGTGAAACGGTCTGAAATGTCAACGCAATCTCCGGGATCAAAACGATCGCCTGTTTTCCCTCTGCCAGCACTTCACTGAGAAGCTGCATGTAAACTTCCGTTTTTCCACTTCCGGTAATCCCATATAATAAATAGGTTCTTCGTATCCCTTCGCGATATTCTTTTACAAAATCTTCCACTATTATTCGCTGTTCTTCGTTTAATTTTGGTGGAAGCTGTCTCCCCTGCGCCGGTTCCTGCACCGCTTTCCGGTAAATTCGTTCTTTGCTCACGCGCACAATTCCGTCTTTTACGAGTCCATCGATCACGGCTTTATTTGCCTTGTATTTTTGAATCGCCGTACGCCGGTTGATAACATCTCCCTCAGCAAGCATCCCTTCGATCAATCGTATCTTCGCGGCATAACGTCTTCGTTTGTATTCCCCCAGAATGTCTTTCACTTTATTTTTTTCCATAGCAAAAGTAAGCCAGTGTTCTTCCACTGACTTCACTTTTTTTCGTATCGGAATTACGGTTTTGATCGCCTCATTCATCGTCGAGCCATAACGCTCCCGAATAAATCCTGCCACCTGTAGAAGCTCACTCTCTACCGGCATCTGCTTTGTGGCGATGCTCACGATCTCCTTCATGCGTGAAACATCAAATGCGGCTTTTTCTGTCAAATGAATGACAAAGCCTTTCAAAAGGCGGTTTCCCCGCCCAAAAGGCACCTGAACCGGAGTTCCGATCCGAATCTCCGATTCCAGGCGCTTGGGTACTATATATTGGTACGTTTTGTCTAACGCTTCGACGCTGATATCTACGATGATATCCGCAAACATTACATCACAACCTTCTGCACTACTTCATCCATGTGCATTCCGCGGGAACCTTTTACTAGGATCCAGTCGCCCTCTTTTGCACATTTCTTTACAAACGCAGCTGCCTCTTCATTGTCTTTACAAATTTTCACAGCAATATCAGAAGTCTCTTCTACCTGTTTTGCGATAAAAGAAGCTCCTTCGCCCACTGTAATCACAAGATCCAATGTTTTGCCCTTCTGCGCTTCTTCTACGATAAATTCACCAATCCCGCGATGCAGTTTTTCGGACTGTTCTCCGAGTTCCAGAACATCTCCCAGCACCACGATCTTCTGTCCCGTCTTTGCATAATCAAACAGGGCATCGATATTGCTGTTGATGGAGTCCGGACTGGCATTGTACGTATCGTCGATCACATGATATCCGTGGGCATCTTTTCGCTCACCACGCATGGAAAACGGACGATACTCTTTCAACGCCTGTACGGCATCGTCAAACACCACACCAAACTGCTCCCCGAGAGCCATCGCAACCAAGGCATTATTCACATTGTGGCCGCCCATCACAGACAATTCCACTTCGCCTGTCTGTCTGCCATGATAGACAAATTTCTGTCCGGTTTCGGTCACCGCAAGATCCGTCGCCCGCACCTCGCAGTCCGCTTCGGTTCCATAATAACAGATCGGGCATTTGGCCTCGCACAATGAATATGGCACATTTTCACGGGTAATCTGCTTCATGTCGCCATTTCCGCAAATATACAGTTTGCCATTGTGGGAAGTTCCGACATATTTGACAATATGCCCTTTCTCCTTGGCAATATTTTCACGGCTGCCAAGATTTCCGATATGGGACACCCCAATATTGGTCATTACTGCCGTCTGTGGTTTGGCAATTTCTACCAGTCGTGCCATCTCGCCCGGAAGACTCATTCCCATCTCAAAGATGGCAAGTTCGGTCTCCGGCTCCAATTCAAACATCATCAGAGCCACTCCGATCTGGCTGTTCCAATTTCCCTGTGTCTTTACGACACGGTATTTTTTCTCCAATACCGCACTGATCATTTCTTTGGTGGTCGTTTTTCCGACACTTCCCGTCACACCGATAACCGGAATATCAAACCGGCTGCGATAATACGCCGCTGCCTTTTGAAGTGCCGCAAGGGTGTCTTCCACATAAATACAGCAGCCCGAAGCCGCCGGTGTGACATCTTTTCGCGATGAAAATGTCACGCTGGCTCCTGCCTGCATCACCTGTGGGATAAACTGATGGGCATCTACCCGTTCTCCCACGATTGGCACAAACAAAGAACCTTTTCCGGCTTTTCGTGAATCGGTCACCACATTTGTAACAACACCATTTTCGTCTCCCCAAAGCAAGGTTCCGTCCACTACTTTGAGAATTTCACTGATACCAATTGGAATCATCGTTCTCGTCTATCCTCTCTATCCGATCAGCCGATGACATCTGCCATATCAAACCGGCCAGTCTCTTTTCCATTCAAAAATTTTGCTGCGGCAACCGCACCTTTTCCAAATACTGCTTTACTGTATGCTGTATGGGAAAATGTTACCACTTCGTCCGTTCCGGCAAAGATCACATCGTGGTCGCCGACAATCGTTCCGCCGCGCACCGCGCTGATCCCGAGTTCTTTTTTACCTCGTTTTTCTCTCCTCTGGGAACGGTCAAAAATATATTCATACCGGTTATCCATCGCCTCATTGACAGCATCTGCAAGAGCAAGTGCCGTTCCCGATGGAGCATCCAATTTCTGGTTATGATGTTTCTCTACGATCTCCACATCAAATCCTTCTGCTGCCAGCACCTTAGCAGCTTCCTGCACAAGTCGCATCAAGGTATTGATACCAAGTGACATATTGGCAGATTTTAACACTGCTGTCTTTTTCGATGCTTCTTCAATCTTTGCCAGCTGCGCCTCATCATACCCTGTCGTACACAATACAACCGGCACTTTCTTTTCTTCACAGTATGCCAAAAGATCATCCAAAATCTTTGGGGTCGAAAAATCAATGACCGCATCCGCTTCCACATCACAGTCTTTGATGGAAGAAAATACCGGGTAATCCTTGGAACCGTCATCCACAATGTCAATTCCTGCTACGATTTCTGCTTCTGCATCTTCACTTACAATTTTTGTAATTGTTGTTCCCATAGCGCCATTACAGCCGCTCATAATGATTCTTGTCATGTCGTACATTTCCTTCCGTTGTCTTTATTTTACTTCAATCCCTGCTTTTTTCATCTCGTCAGCAAGTACTTTGGCATGCGCCTCTTCCATCTCGGTCAATGGCATACGAAGTGGTCCTACTTCCATTCCCATCAGGTTCATTGCCTTTTTGACCGGGATTGGGTTCACTTCGCTGAACAATGCATGGATCAGATCCAGATATCCCAACTGCATATCCATTGCTTTTTTCGTATCGCCGGCAAAGAATGCGGCCGTCATATCGTGTGTCTCCTGTGGCAAAATATTAGAAAGTACGGAGATCACGCCTTTTCCACCGAGGGAAAGTACCGGGATGATCTGGTCGTCGTTTCCGGAATACAGATCCACGGAACCGCCTGCCATGCTGAGTACGTCTGCCACTTCGGAAAGATCGCCTGTCGCATCTTTTACACCTACGATATTATCTACTGTCTTGCACAATTCTACTACCGTTTCCGGTGCGATCTTCACGCCGGTACGGCCCGGAATATTGTAAAGAATGATTGGAATCTTTACGCTTTCCGCAACGGCTTTGAAATGTGCTTTCAATCCGTTCTGTGTACATTTATTATAATATGGGGTTACTAACAAAAGGCCGTCCGCACCGGCTGCCTCTGCTTTTTTCGAGAGATCAACTGCAGTGCGTGTACAATTAGAACCTGTTCCGGCGATTACCGGGATTCGTTTATTTACTACCTCACAGCAATAACGGATACACTCGATATGCTCTTCCACTGTAAGAGTAGAAGCTTCACCTGTTGTACCGCAGATAATGATCGCATCGGTATGTCCCGCGATCTGCTGCTCGATCACTTCCTTTAATTTGTCATAGTTCACACTTCCGTCCTGATTCATAGGAGTAACAAGTGCTACTCCGGCTCCTGTAAAAATAGCCATAATTTCCTCCATTCTGCCGCGTGGCGGCACTATATTTATTTTTCCTGTAACAAACAGTTGAGTTTCTTTGCACAAAAAAGGATATGCAACGTTCCGTGGAATGCTGCATATCCGCAATTTCAATACTTTGTAGCACTCCATCATAAAGATGACAGTCATATACCTGTTTGATATATGCCCAGGGTTAGCAGCATCAGGTCACTGCCCCCTTCGGCAGACTTTCCTTTCTTTGAGCCATCACTTGTGTACCTGACACATCAGGAAAAATACTGATAAAGTCCGCGCCTCTACTGTTTTATTAACTTACTTTTTATCATAACACTTCTGTATGTGTTCGTCAAGAACTTTTCACGCCGTCATGAACCGGTTTTGCTCTTAAAACTCTAACCTTAAATCAATTCATGGATCTCCTGCAGTGATTTGACACCGATCTCGCCTTCATGGATCACGGTATAAATTCCATCTGCCGTAGCTTTGGCTGCTGCCATCGTCGTCATATATGGAATTTTTGCCTTAATCGCATTTTTACGGATGTAACTGTCATCAAATGCCTTCTCATCGCCTGTCGCCGGTGTATTGATGATCAGCTGGATCTTTCCATTGATGATCGCATCTACGATATTTGGCTTGCCTTCCTGCATCTTATTGATGCGTTCTGCCTTGATACCATTTTCTTTCAGCAGTTCATACGTTGTTCCGGTTGCGAGAATTCCAAAACCGCAATCCTCGAATTTCTTTGCTACTTCAACGAGTTCCGGTTTGTCTTTCTTGCTGACACTCATCAGCACATTTCCTTCTTTTGGAAGTCTTGTCTGTGTCGCTTCCTGTGCCTTAAAGAATGCCTCTCCGACATTTTCCGAAAGTCCGAGTACTTCTCCGGTTGAACGCATTTCCGGTCCGAGTACCGGGTCTACTTCCTGAAACATGTTGAATGGGAATACGGCTTCCTTCACTCCATAGTATTTTGGATTTACCGGTTTCATATTCTCGATCGGAGAAGGATTTCCGGTCAATTCTCTTGTCATGATCTGGGTTGCCAGTTTTACCATCTGTACATTACATACTTTCGATACCAATGGAACCGTACGGGAAGCTCGCGGATTTGCCTCCAATACATACACTTTTCCATCTTCGATCGCATACTGCATATTCATCAATCCGCAGACGCCCATTTCTTCGGCAATTCTGCGTGTATAATCTTTGATCGTCTCGACAAGTTCTGCCGGAATATTTTTGGATGGAAGGATACATGCGGAATCTCCCGAATGCACTCCTGCCAATTCAATATGCTCCATAACAGCCGGTACAAAAGCGTGTTTACCGTCTGCGATCGCATCTGCCTCGCATTCCATCGCGTGACGGAGGAAACGGTCGATCAGGATCGGACGATCCGGTGTCACACCTACGGCTGCTGCCATATATTGTTTCAGGCTTTCCGGATCATTGACTACTTCCATGCCACGTCCGCCGAGGACATAGGATGGACGAACCATAACCGGATAACCAATCTCATCTGCAATTTTAAGCGCTTCTTCTACATCTACCGCCATACCTGCTTCCGGCATTGGAATGTTCAATTTTTCCATCATGCCGCGGAACAGATCACGGTCTTCTGCCATATCAATGATCTCCGGCGAAGTTCCAAGGATATTGACCCCGTTTTTCTTCAGATCTGCTGCCAGATTCAGCGGTGTCTGTCCACCAAACTGAGCGATAACACCGAGTGGCTTCTCTTTTTCATATATACTCAAAACATCTTCAAGTGTTAATGGCTCGAAATACAATTTATCGGAAGTATCGTAATCTGTGGATACAGTTTCCGGATTACAGTTTACAATAATGGTCTCAAATCCCATTTCTTTCAGAGCAAACGCTGCGTGTACACAGCAGTAGTCAAATTCGATACCCTGTCCGATACGGTTTGGTCCACCACCGAGGATCATGATCTTTTTCTTGTCCGTTACGGTAGACTCGTCTTTTGCATTGTACGTAGAATAATAATATGCACTGTCTTTTGTACCACTTACACGAACCGGCTCCCAGCTCTCTGTGATGCCGAATCCCGTTCTTGCGTTGCGGATCTCTTCTTCTGTCACTTCGAGGATCTGTGCCAGATAACGGTCGGAGAATCCATCTTTTTTCGCTTTCTCAAGAACCTCTTTTTCCGGTACTTTTCCTTTATTTGCCAAAAGTGCCTCTTCTTCCTCTACCAATTCTTTCATCTGCTCGATAAAATAATGTTTGATCTGTGTGCGCTCAAACAATTCTTCCACGGTAGCCCCTTTACGAAGCGCTTCATACATGATAAACTGACGCTCACTTGTCGGATAGATCAGCATCTGCATCAATTCATCCTTTGTTTTCTCATGGAAATCTTTGGCAAATCCAAGGCCATAACGTCCGATCTCCAGACTACGGATAGCCTTCTGGAATGCTTCTTTATAATTTTTACCGATACTCATGACTTCGCCGACAGCACGCATCTGTGTTCCCAGCTTGTCCTCGGAATCTTTGAATTTTTCAAATGCCCATCTGGCAAATTTAATAACAACATAATCTCCGCTTGGCACATATTTGTCCAAGGTACCATTGACGCCGCATGGAATCTCATCCAAGGTAAGTCCAGACGCAAGCATCGCAGATACGAGTGCGATCGGGAATCCTGTCGCTTTGGATGCCAATGCGGAAGAACGGGACGTTCTCGGATTGATCTCGATAACAACAATTCGGTCAGATACCGGATCATGGGCGAACTGCACATTGGTTCCACCGATTACCTGTACTTCATCTACAATTTTATAGGCCTGCTCCTGAAGGCGTTTCTGAACGTCTTCGGAGATGGTAAGCATCGGCGCGGAACAGAAGGAATCTCCTGTATGTACTCCGAGAGGGTCAATATTTTCGATAAAGCAGACCGTGATCATATTTCCTTTTGCATCACGTACCACTTCCAATTCCAATTCTTCCCATCCGAGAATGGATTCTTCGATCAACACCTGGCCGACAAGACTTGCCTGAAGTCCACGCGCGCAGACGGTTTTCAATTCTTCTACATTATATACGAGTCCGCCGCCGGCTCCTCCCATCGTATAAGCTGGACGAAGAACGACCGGATAACCAAGTTTATCCGCGATCTCAAGTGCTTCTTCTACCGAATAAGCCACTTCGCTTCGTGCCATCTCGATGCCAAGTTTATTCATCGTCTTTTTAAATTCGATACGGTCTTCTCCACGCTCGATCGCATCGACCTGAACACCGATTACTTTTACATCGTATTTATCTAAAATGCCGGCGCTTGCCAATTCGGAACATAAGTTCAGACCTGACTGTCCACCAAGGTTTGGCAGGATTGCATCCGGACGCTCTTTTTCTATGATCTGTTCCAAACGTTTTACGTTCAATGGCTCAATGTATGTAACATCTGCAATGTCCGGATCTGTCATGATCGTCGCCGGGTTTGAGTTTACCAGTACAATCTGGTATCCAAGCTGGCGAAGTGCTTTACATGCCTGTGTTCCTGAATAATCAAATTCGCAGGCCTGTCCAATGATGATCGGTCCTGATCCAATGATCAATACTTTCTTAATGTCCTCTCTTTTACTCACTTTTGTCCTCCATTCCGAAGCCGCATACGGCACTCTCTAAATTTCTCTATTCCTTTCTATTTTACAGAAAATTCAGAAAAAGTAAATAGGAAATCAGAAAATAAATAAATTTAGGTGTAATATTTTATTGCAGAATGTCCCCCTTGCCTTTCTCTTTCGGGACCGCTCGCGCTTAGAAGAACCCCGTAGCGGTGTCTGAGGGCAAAGGACGCCCTCTAGTCACCGACGGGGTTCTAAATCCCTTAGAGGAAAGGCAAGGATGTCAGTTCTTAAATTAAAAATTACATTAAAATAGAATTATTTTTTGTAATTAATTGAAATCCATCGAAAAAAAGACTTTCCTCTGCCTTTGCGGCAGCTGAAAGTCTTTTTGTTTTCTGCTATGTACGATCACATAGATGTTATCTCACAGGATTTCTGAAACTTCATCTACGTAGGCGCGGATCTGTTCCGGCAGTTTGGTGCCGGTGATAATGAGTTTTCGGTAATCCCCCTGAATACGAAGCAAGTCTTCTACGTCATCCTCTGTCAAAATCCCAAGGTCAATCAATCCCAGTAGTTCATCCAAAATAATAACATCGCTCTCTCCGGTTTCAAGAACTTTTTTTGAAAAGTTAAACCCATTTAGTATATTTGCTTTTTCTTCTTCTTTTTCGCTCTCTGACAAATCACAGTAACTGACGTCACTTTTATCAAATCGGAAAATCTGTACATCTGGTTCAAGCCGGTCTAAAACCTGAAATTCATCGGCAACCTTTCCCTTCAGAAACTGGATCATCGTGATCCGCTGTCCGTGCTGGAGTTCTCTGAGTGCCTGCCCTACAGCGGCAGATGTCTTTCCTTTACCCGTTCCATAAAAGGCTTGTATAATCCCTGATTCCATCGTCATAAACACCTCTCTTTGGTTTGTGTTGACACAAATTTGACAACACTCGCTCATTTATGAGAAATAATTTACCACAAATTTTAAGAAATGGCAAGCAAATTTTTACGATCCCCTACTCGTCGTCCATACCGTAAGTGTCAGATTCATTGGATTCCGGTTCTTCGGATGCAGCTACAATCGCTGACATCGAATCCATTCGTTCCAGTTTGCTTACGGATATCTCATAAGCGATTCTGGTTTCGAATTCTTCGTCTCCAATGCGTTTTTGATACTCACGGCTCTGGATTCTTCCCCATAGCTGAATGTGATCTCCTACTTGAAAACCATCGGCAAAACGTGCATTACGTCCCCAGCAGATACAAGGGATGTAATCGGATTTTCCATACGGACGGTTTACCGCAAGCAATACATCTGCAATCTCGCGTCCCAATGGTGTCTTACGATATACCGGCAGTTTGCAGATATATCCGTCTAAGAAAATGTGATTTGGTTTCTCACATTCTCCCGGCTCGCCGTCCACACGGATGTCACGAACAAACATAGAAAGAACCAAACGATTGTGATTCTCCTCGTGACGATTGTAAGAACGGAACTGTCCGGATGCTTCGATATATTTTCCGCGATAATCCTGTTTGACATCGATCAAACGCTCGGATACCATAAGCGGAATCGTATCGAATACATTGCTTAGACGTCGTACTGACAATTGAAGAGTATAGAACCCCTCTCCATACACCTCATGGCTGAAGGTGAAATCGCTGATCACCTCTCCATACACATTTACCTGATTGTTTCCTAGCACCTTATCTGTCATCATATATGACCCCCTTTGTTTATTTACCTGTGTTTTGGCACCAAGCAGCGCTTGATAACCTGTGTGCAAAATAACACACCCTAGTATTATAACACAGACTTTTTTTCTTTACCATATACTATATGCACAAAATTTTCTTTTTAGAACAAAAACTTTCGATTTGCCATATCTTTTTTTCTGTGCTATGATAGAGAACAGAGTTTTTAAAGTAATCATATGAAAGGACGATTAAAAAAATGGTAAAATCAAGAGATGATATAAGAAATATTGCAATCATTGCTCACGTCGATCATGGAAAAACGACGATTGTGGACGAGTTGCTCAAACAAAGCGGAGTCTTCCGAAAAAATCAAGAAGTTGCAGAACGTGTTATGGACTCCAATGATATTGAAAGAGAACGTGGTATTACCATCCTTTCTAAAAATACAGCCATTCATTATAATGATATTAAAATAAATATTATTGATACCCCGGGACATGCCGATTTCGGCGGCGAGGTAGAACGTGTCCTCAAAATGGTAAATGGTGTCGTTCTTGTCGTCGACGCCTTTGAAGGGGCGATGCCTCAGACAAAATTTGTATTGAAAAAAGCGCTGGAACTCAGCCTTCCTGTCGTTGTCTGCGTCAATAAAATCGACCGTCCGGAAGCTCGTCCGGCAGAAGTTGTCGATGAGATCCTGGAACTTTTCATTGACCTCGATGCCAATGAGGAGCAGCTTGACTGCCCATTTATCTTCGCTTCTGCCAAAGAGGGAATTGCTTCCACTTCTTATGAAGAACCGGGAACCGACATGAAACCTCTGTTTGATGCGATCGTAAATTATATTCCGGCTCCAACCGGAGATCCGGATGCCGACACTCAGGTTCTTATCAGTACGATCGATTACAATGAATATGTCGGCCGTATCGGTGTCGGAAAAGTGGACAACGGTTCCGTGCGCGTCAATCAGGATGTTGTGATCGTAAATGCACACGATCCGGAAAAGAATAATAAAGTAAAAATCAGTAAATTGTATGAATTTGAGGGCTTGAACCGTGTCGAAGTAGAAGAAGCCGGCATCGGTTCCATCGTAGCAATCTCCGGTATTTCGGATATTCACATCGGGGATACACTGTGTTCTCCGGAAAATCCAAAACCGATTCCATTCCAGAGAATTTCCGAACCTACTATCTCTATGGACTTTATCGTAAATGACAGTCCGCTTGCCGGTCAGGAAGGAAAATACGTTACTTCCCGCCATTTGCGTGACCGCTTATATAAAATGCTCAATACCGATGTCAGTCTTCGTGTCGAAGATACCGAGACGACCGAGGCTTACAAAGTTTCCGGCCGTGGAGAACTGCATCTTTCCGTATTGATCGAAAATATGCGCCGCGAAGGATATGAATTTGCGGTCAGCAAACCGGAAGTTTTGTATAAAACCGATGAATCCGGGAAAAAATTAGAACCAATGGAACGTGCTTATGTGGATGTACCGGATGAATTTACCGGAACAGTCATCGACAAGCTGAGCCAGCGTAAAGGAGAATTGCAGGGAATGAGCCCACTCAATGCCGGTACCACTCGTCTGGAATTCTTGATTCCGGCCCGTGGACTGATCGGTTATCGTGGAGAATTTATGACTGATACCAAAGGAAACGGTGTCCTCAATACCGAATTTTACGGCTATGGCGATTACAAAGGCGATATTGCATACCGTAAGCAGGGTTCCCTGATCGCCTACGAATCCGGTGAAACAGTTACGTACGGACTTTTCAATGCCCAGGAACGTGGTACTCTTTTCGTCGGTCCCGGCGAAAAAGTATACGGTGGAATGGTCGTGGGACAAAATGGAAAGACCGATGATATCGAAGTAAATGTCTGCAAGAAAAAACAGCTTACCAACACCCGTGCTTCCGGTTCGGACGATGCGCTCCGCCTGTCTCCGAAAAAGGAACTCAGCCTCGAAGAAGCCATCGAATTTATCGACACGGATGAACTTTTGGAGGTCACACCGGAAAATCTTCGTATTCGTAAGAAAATATTGGATGGTACCGCTCGTTATCGTGCCAGCCGTAACAATAAAAACAGCTAATATATTATCTATAGGAATGGAGACTTTCGAATGATTTTACAACCGATTAGTCCTTTCGTCCAAAAAACATTTGAATCGTATGAGAAACTGCGCCCTTGCTTTATGAGTGAGGGGCATTTTCTCAATCAGTTTTTATGGGAAAGTTATTATCATACCATGTTTGCCACCGATGATATCGCACTGTATCTCTTTTTTGAATACCAAGGCGAAAAAAAGGCATTCTGCCCTCTTTGTTCCGTCGATGATCTGCCGGAAGCTTTCCGCCGCATGGAAAAGCAGTTTCACGACGAATGGAACGCCCCATTAGATATTTATCTGGTGGACGATCTGACAAAAAATGTATGGGAACAGGCAGGCCTGCTTAAAGATTATACCTGGACTGCCGAACGTGACAGTTTTGATTATATCTATGAAGCCGAAAAATTGAAAACGCTGAGCGGACGTGCCATGCACAAGAAAAAGAATTTAGTCAATTCCTTCCTCCGCGAATACGAAGGCCGTTTTGTCTATGAGACACTCGGTTGCGGAGATATCGAAGAAGTCAAGGAATTTCATGAAAAATGGCTCGATGAGCGCCGCCACTACGACCGTTTCAACTGCATTGATGATGAAGAAGAAGGCGTTTACCGGCTGCTCGGCAACTGCAAAAGCATTGACTGTGCGATGGGCGGCATCCGCATGGATGGAAAAATCGTCGCCTATACCATCGGAAGCTACTGCCCTTCGATCCAGTGTGCGTTTATTCATATCGAAAAAGCGGAACCGGAGATCAAGGGCTTGTACAATTACATCAACCAACAGTTTTTGATTCATGAGTTTCCGGATGCGGTATATGTAAACCGTGAAGACGATCTCGGACAGGACAACCTGCGTCAGGCAAAATTGTCCTACAAACCGATCCGTCTGGAAGAGAAATATTATATTCAAGAAAAACGATAAAAAAGATGCTTGTACTCATTGATATAGGTTTCTATATTTATGAATACAAGCATTGTTTTATAATCTTATCTTCTTTTGTCCGCTATATGCTCGGTATTTCTTTTTTCCATTGACTTTGTCGTACGTCCGCACCTTAAACCAAAGCATGTAACCTTTTTGAGAATAGGCAAGTTTTACTACCCGCTTTCCTTTCTTCAAGGAATTCTTTGCCAAACGGATGCGCACGAACTTTTTACCTTTTTTCTTCATATACAGATCAAAATAACTGCCTACCGATGACTTCACTGTGATCTGTATATAGCGAAGCTTTTTATTCCCCTTTTTATGAATTGAAATTGCCGGACGCTTGCTCTGCTTTTTCGACGTAGCAGCAAACGACTCTACTCTTGCGCTTTCCGCCGACTCCTGCGTCGATACTGGTGTGACAGTTGATGCCGGGTTTACTGCCGGCGTTTCTGTTGGCTGCGGTGTGACAGATGGTACCGGGCTTGTTGACGGAGTTTCCGTTGGCTGCAGTGTAACAGACGGTGTCTGGCTTGCTATCGGGGTTTGCGTTGGCTGCGGTGCGTCATCCGGCATTTTACTTTCAAAAACCAGTTTTTTTGTATCCGATGCCAACGGATTAAACGTAATTGAATAAATATAAAAAATTCTTTCACGTCCATAAATTTCTGCCTCCTCTGGTTTTTGGCATATTCCAATTGACATATAACTTGCCTTCTTTCCAGTATCACTTATATAATTATTATAAATTTCAACGTCTTCTGTTCCGTATTTTATCGGGTCATCATCATTTGAATACCAAAAAGGATAGGTACAATCTACTATGGTTGTACCGCCTGCATATCCATTTTCCATTGTCAATTCCTCGTCCCACAGATCAAACATTAATTGTACTCCGACCTTGGCTTTGATTGACACCGTTGCATAATCTTGTGCGCGTATCTGTTCTGGCAGTTTGAACGCCACCCGCTGATATCGTTTGCTAAAACTAATTTTTATACATGGCACTCCGTCATCATCCACACCTGCTTCCACCGGAACACCATTCTCGCTCTCTTGAAAAGCCCATTGTTCCATAAGATCATACGTTTCTATCTCCGGCTGCATGATTACCGGTTTCCACTCCTCCCAGGCAACTTCGGGATAAGTTTCTTTCTGTTTTTGCCAAAATTCACTTCCGGACGGAATATACATCGTTCCTGTTACTTGTTCAAAAAATGACAATCCTCCCTCTTCCGGATCCTGCGTTGTCACTTCATTTCCTTTCCAATAAATATCACATGCCGTGAAATTTCCCAGTCCTACATAGGAAAGTTTTTCCGGCAGAACAATGGTTTGAAGCAATGGACAATTTCCAAAGGCATCTTGTTTGATCTTACTTGTATATACAGGCAGTTCAACCGATTTTAAATTTTCACATCCGAAAAATGCTCGTTTTCCAATCTCTACCGCTTTCTTCTCAATGTTCACCTGCATAAGGCTTGTACACCCTTCAAAGGCTCTGTCCCCAATCGAACGTACACCTCCGGAAATTTCCAACTTTTTCAAAGAACTGCATCCGTAAAAGCACCCCTCTTCAAACGTTGTCTGACCAGTTATTCGAACAGTCTGAAGTTTCTTTAAATTTTTAAAACATTTTTCCAAAATGAAACTATTTTCAACCTCCATTTCTACCGAATACAGATTCATGTATTCATTACAAATTTCACCAAGAATTATATTATTATTTTTTAGAATCAGTTTCTTAACCGAAGCCTTGCGAATTTCATTCGGAATGTATACTTCCACATTGTCCCCGTCTTCTTCATTTCCTACAAACGTTATCGTTCCCTCTGTATCAAACCGGCACACCATATCATATTCCAAATTTGCCCAATACTCTTCCGAAATGCTGCCGTCCTCTGCTGCCACCTGACAGTATACTATATTGTCGGCGGAAACGGTATTTCTTTTGGTCCAGGTAATCTTTTTCTCATCCAGTTGCTGAATGATACGATTCCATTTATCCGTATCGGGAACATACATGGTTCCGGTTCGCCCCGTCCAAAATGCGTCGTCAATCGCTTCATCTTCTACTTCATATTCGTTTTTACTGCATCGCCAGACAAAACTTGTAGCAAGTGGGAACGCATCTTTTTCCAGTTTCTTTAAATCATTAGGCATGATCACAAGTTTGATATTGCTGCATCCCCAAAAAGCCCCCTTCTGTATTGTATCCACTTTTTGTGTCAGAGACATCATATCCAATTTTTCACAATCAGCAAAAGCATAACTTCCGATCGTAGTCACACCACCCCACGTTATTTCCGTAAGATTATGGCATCCTTCGAAAGTGTGATCTTTTATAAAATATACATTTTCATCAAACTCAATTTTCAATATATCCTGTTTCTCGATTCCCTCCAGCATTTCCGCTGAAACCGAATATACTCCTTCTACCTTTAATACGCCATCCTCACTTAATGTAACCTTCTTTTCTGTCTGAGAATCCGCTGCTTTGACGCTTACAGATTTATTATGCGCAGGATACTGTACCATTCCGAGCGTCATCGCCAAAACAAGTATCCATGACAGATTTCTCCTATATCTTCGTACTTTTTCCATCTATCACTTTCTCCTCTATCTTATCGGTAATACGGCACAAAATCATGCCCTATGCGCTTTTCCACCGGGGGAAGTTCGTGGTAATTCCCATACATATCCCGCAGTTTCTGATCATAGGCACGCGGTACCTTGCAGGTTATTCCCTCAAATTCCATATCAATCCGGTCTTCATAATACTCTTTTCTGTTTTTCTCCTTTGTTCCATAAGGAGTGGCATAACAAAAAATATGATCGCAGGCATCATAATCATACTTTTTCATACATTCTTCTGCCCGTGTTACATATTTTTCCAATTGAGAAGAACGAATATGATGATCATAAAACTGCCGAAGCTGTTTGAGCGGATTTAAAAACGGTTTATATCTGCCAAAGATCTTTCGGGTTTCTGTAATATTTTTTTGATACTCTGTGTGGTTTTCCTCTAAATCTTCTCTCGTAAATCCGGCACCATCGACAGGAAATACATCAATCCACAAAGCTTGTGCATATTTTTCGCGCCGTCCCTTTTTCTCCGTTATTGTACCTGTATCAACAACTTGAATATAAGGAAGTGCCACATTTCCTTTCATCCCGGTTCGTAATTCGTATTGTGGATTTTCTGTCATCTGCTCCGGAAATAGCTTTTTAAATATCTCATAATCGGCACGCGGCATTGAGATATCGATATCATCGTCCCACGGAATAAAACCACCATGACGAACTGCGCCTAACAAGGTTCCATAATCAATAATATAGCGAAGCTTATATTTTTCACACACCTCGATAATATGGGAAAAAATAGCAAGTTCAATTTTCTTTACTTCTTCATCTGAAATTTCTTTTCTTGTCTTCATGCCTTCTTCTTTCCTTTCCTAAATGACTGATAAAAGTTCTTTAACACTTGTAAAATATAGGTAAACTGACTAAACCTGAACAGAATCGAAAGCAGGATGTAAACTGCTGCTCCGACTAGTACCTGAAGAATGACGGTCACAATCGTTGGAAGTGCGATCATTCCGGTAAAATAAACGCATACTCCCATTGCAGAAGCAAGCAGGATCGATGGAATCAGGTCAGCGAGCTGTTCTCGATAATTATAATTCAAAAACTTACGGTTTGGCGTCGAGTTTACGACTGCCGCAAATAAGGTTACGATAAATGCGGTCCATGCGATGGCCATGACACCACGGTACATGACAAGAAGGATCATAGCGATACCAAATACCTTTTTCACAATTTCCATGATCAGGTACGTCCGTCCTTTTCCAAGTGCCTTTACCGCCTGTACATTGGCCGTCTGAACCGGCTCCAGTGCATACTGCAGGCACGCAATCTGCATAAATGGCACACACGGCAGCCATTTGTCCGAATAAATCAGGCTGACAACCGGTGCGGACATTACCATAAGGCCGATCATCAACGGCCACATCACATAAGAACTGACGCGGATAGAAAGACGAACGACCTCTTTCATTTTCTTTAGATCATCCTGTTTCATCGACATGGCAGGAAACAGTACGGAAGTAACCGAGGAATTGATATTGGTTACAATAAGACGCGGCATATTTCCACCCTGATTGTAAAAACCAAGATCTTTTTCCGTGTACACTTTTCCGATGATAAGACTTCGGATCTGTCCATAAGACGTATGGATCAGTTCCGAGCAAAGCATCTTCCATCCAAAAGAAAATAATTCTTTCATTCGCTTTCCGGAAAATGCCCATATCGGGCGCCATTTTACCGTAAACCAAAGGATCAAAGTATCCAGCGTCGAATTAAACAAATACTGTGCCACAAGGGCCCATGGACCAAATCCCATATAAGCCATGACAATTCCTACAACAGCCGAACCGGCAGTACCGATCAGCGTCGAGAAAAAGAATCGTTTAAAAAGCATCTTTTTCTGTACATAGGCCTGTTGCACGGAATTGACACCGGCAAGCGGGATCTTAAGTGCAAGTACACGCAGAACCGGGCACAAAATGTCTTTTCCGTAAAAGGATGCAACCAGAGGTGCTCCTAAAAATACAATGGCATAGAAGATCCAGGACATCACAATACTAAAATAAAATACGGACGAAAAATCCAATTGATCCGCTTCTTTTTTCTGAATCAGCGCAGAACCAAATCCACTTGACACAAAAACATTGGCGATATCAATAAAAACAGTAATGAGTACGATGACACCAAAATCACTCGGGCTCAGAAGTCTTGCCAGCACGATCCGTACGATAAAAGATACGAGCTGCGCTCCGATCCGTTCTCCAAATTTCCAAAATAATCCGGAAAATACTTTCCGCTGCAAACTTTCTTCACTCATAATCATCTGCTCCTATTTTTTCTGCATTTCCAATTGCGCCTTCACAAGGCGGTAGTACATACCTTTTTGGGCAATCAATTCTTCATGAGATCCCACCTCTGCGATGCGATGGCCGTCGATCACGATCAAGCGGTCTGCATTTTGCAGAGTTGACAAGCGATGGGCGATGGCAAAGGTTGTTCGCCCCTTTGTCAGACGGTCGAGGGCTTTCTGGATGCGGTATTCGCTTTCCGTATCCAGACTTGCTGTCGCTTCGTCCAGGATCAAAATACGAGGTTCATTGAGGATTGCTCTTGCGATGGCAATCCGCTGTCTCTCACCTCCGGACAAACTATGTCCGCGTTCTCCTACGTAAGTATTGTATCCATCCGGTGTTTTTGAGATAAAGTCGTGGGCATTGGCAAGTTTTGCCGCCCGGATCACTTCCTCGTATGAGGCATCTGGTCTGGCAAATCGTATATTTTCAAGAATCGTACCGGAAAACAAAAATGTTTCCTGTAATACGACACCAAGTTGTGCATGATATTTTTCGGAACGAACTTTCTTAATATCCGTTCCATCGACCAATATCGCACCATCGTCCACTTCATACAGACGCATGATCAAATTGATCAGCGTCGATTTTCCTGTTCCGGAAGCACCGACGATACCGATCATTTCTCCCGGCTCCACCGTCAGATTCACATCTTCCAGAACCGGCTGATACGATTTGTACCCAAATGTCGCATGGGAAAATGTGATTTTTCCCTCCACCTCAAGATCTTTTGGCTCCGTATCGTCCTCGATAAACGGGTCCTGTGCCAAAATATCATTGATTCGTTCAATACTGCTGATCAGATTCATGAGATCACGTGGCATCGAAGTCATCCAGTTGAGATACTGATACAGAAGCTGCGTATAAGTAATAAACTGCAGCAGTTCTCCGGTTGTCATCGTGCCGCGAAGCACATCGCAGCCGCCAAAATAAACGACCAGAAAAATTCCCGCACCAAGGATAAAATCAATCATCGGCATAAACAATGCCCAAAACACTTCATTTTTCTTCTGCACCCGGCAGAATTCATCTGCCAATCCGTTAAATTTTTCCTTTTCTTCTGATTCTTTTCCATAGGATTTTACAACACGCATTCCGGAAATCACATCCTGGAGATTACTATTGACATCATCACTCTTTTTCCACTGCAGGTGAAAACGGCGGTGAATATTTTTCCTCCATGCATAGGTAATAAAAACCACGACCGGAATGAAAATAAAGGTCAGTAAAGCAAGCCTCCAATTCAAAGCAAGCATAAATATTATATCACAAAGAAAGATAAAACACACGGTAAACATGTTACAAAATGTGCGCTCCATAAATTCGCGGATCTTTCCGGTGTCAAAAACGATTCGATTCATCAATTCCCCCGGTTTTCTGTCATTGATAAAACCGATGGAAAGAATCTGAATCTTTTCAAACAATTTCTTCCGCAGATCTTTTGCGATCGTCGCTCCAAGTGCCGTACAAGAATAGCTTTTCAACACATTGATAAGAACAATGCCGACACTGAGCAAAAACATGATGAAAAGGCACACAAGTGCCATGCGGATTCCGCCGTGGTGTTTGGTTAAAACTTCATCGACAAGCCGTTTCTGCACTTCCGGATTAAGAAGTGTTACAACCGCCGCCAAGATCATCAGCACAATAATCCACAGAAATTTCCTGCGGTACGGTGCTGCCATCGTCAGAAAGGAATGCCAAAACCCTCCTTCTTTCGAGCAATGCGGACAATATTTTGTCCCCGGGATCGCTCGTCCACAGTTCGGACAGATTTTCTCATACTCGGTACTTTCGACCTTTTCTGTCCTTCCGGAACACAGAATACGGATTCCTCTGGCGATGTAAGCATATCTTGCCAGATGTTTTCCGGAATATTGTACCAGAAACCGCTTTTCCCCGCGGTACCGGATTGTGAGAAGTCCACAGCCGACGTTTGCCTCTGCCGCCGCTTCTTCGCAGTCAGCCAGCGCAAAACATTGTGCCGGGCTTCCCTCCGACAGCAGATAAATCTTTTTCTGCGTCACGACAAGATAGGAATCCGATAACCAGGCTCCGTCCGCCCCAATGTCATACGGAACGCTATAATACCGCTTTTCTTCTGACACCGGCGGCAGTTTTTCTTCCGCCCATGCAGGCAGTTCATAATTCAAATTCATCGCATTCTCCTAATTTACAAAAACAAATCCAGTTTTCTCTGTTCCTTCTGTGTCAAGGCAAAGACATCCGGGATCTCAAACCGGTTTTCATCAAGGTCTGTGATCAAAAGCCGCTTCTCCGACAGCCTTGTCACTGCGCTTGCTCCCATATTGATGGTGAAGCGGCATTCTCCGCGGTCTGTCAAAACATGGAAATACGCATAGCCGTATTCATCTTTGATGGAGAGAACTTTTTGAATGATTGGTGTAAAATAATGTAAATTCAATTGTTCCAATAACAGTTTCTTTGTTTCTTTGGAAACGTCTTTCAAATCTTTTATCACACCGATTTCCCGGGATCTCTCTTCCACCGTTCGAATGGAAATAAAACCATTCGGTTCGGTAAACGGAAACAGCCGGATCACCTGAACCCGGTCCCACGTTTTCCCCTCAAAAATAAGGCTCACAAAACCACCTTGGGTTCGTTCAAAAACCGCATTGTCTTTTGTCAGATAGTGCAATGCCGTCATTTCTTCGGCTTCCCGTTCCATCTGCTCTTTTTCAAATTGTTCCATTTCTCTTCCCCCTCTTAGCTCTTACTCTCCCGGCGCCTCTTCATCAATACATATCCCTCAAACATATCAAGATCCTCTTTTGTTGTAATTTTAATATTACTTTGATCTCCATATGCCTGATACAACGTATCCCCCAAAGCATACATCAATGAGGTGGTATGTGGTTCTATTTTATCAAGGATTTCCTGCTCTTCTGCTCTCTTGTAAATACTCAATAAATAGTCAAAGCGAAAGCCATATGGACAGGCAATCTGAATATACTTATCTCGGTCTACCCAAGTCTTACTCGTAGCATTTTCATCATTGCTGCCAAGCAATTGATAACAAGGCGTCGTTGTAACCGCAGAACCTTTGTCTCTCATAACCCGGATCACATCGTCGACAATCTTATCCGAGGTAAAAGGTGCCGCACCGTATTGAACCATGACATAATCGTCATCCTTTATTTTTCCTTTCAAATTTTCAATCCCGTTCATAACCGAATCCTGGAATGTATTTCCGCCATCAACGATCCATTTCACTTTAGCAAAATCGTATGTTCGCACCATATTTACAAGATACTCTTTCCACTCTTTGTGGCATACGACCTCAATGACGTCGATCTGCGGATTTCTTTCAAAAATTTCTATCGTATAGGCAAGAACGGGCTTGTCCAATATTTCCACAAACTGCTTCGGCCGTCCGGCTCCTACTCTGGATCCGACACCTCCCGCAAGTATGATAGCTGTAATCATAATAAACCTCCTTTATAACTGTCTAATGCTTGATCTAAAAAGCGCACAAGATTTCTGTACGATGGCAGAAAGAAAAAACTATCGTCATCTCCTACGCTTCCTTTATATAAGCCCCAGCAAAACCAGTAAAACGCAGAAATCGGTATAAACGCTATATAAAAACGATGTTGCTGCTCTGTCAGATTTCTTCCGGCAAATGCCTTCAAATACCGTTCAATTTGTTCGTCCGTCCAGTCATACCGGCAAAGAATACATCCGATATCATTCGCCGCATAATTCAATCCGGCATATTCCCAGTCAATGAGATAAATATCTCCGTTTTCATCAAACAAATAATTCGGTTCATAGGTATCATTATGGCAAAGCACCAAATCATACCCTAACTTCTCGGCATCTTCCTTAACAAACGAATACAATTGTTCTACCTTATGAATAATCTCAGAAAATTCCTTAAACAGATTTCCTTTTGTCGCCGAGGCAATCTTCATCAATTTCTTGCCTTCCGCAAGATTATCAAAAATTCGAACCGTATCATCCGGTTTACACTGATGCAATTTGTGCAAATAATTCATCGCCGTAGACAGCTGGGTCTCTGATTTTTCAAAATCACAATTTTTTGCATTTTCTACAAAATGCGATATTTTCCATCCGGATGGATCCATATAAATAACAGACTTATCAATCCCTGTATTCTTTGCGGCATTTTGCGCAAACAGTTCCGACTGGCGATCGATCAAATTTCCGGCGGTTCCTCCCGGATGACGATAAACGTATTTCTTTTCCCCGCATTCAAACGCAAAAGAAACATTTGTCAGTCCCGCATTGATAATGGAAATATTGGTAATCGAATTCGGATTGCATTTCAATATTTTGCAAATATTGGTAATAATTTCCGAATCGACATTTAAAAGAAATTCTGAATCAAACTCTCTTAAATCGTCAATGCTGTCAAACTCCAATATTTCATCCGGCATATACTCTTTCTTATAAAAAGTAAGCTGTTTCATATATCTTGCATAAAATTCTTCCCAAAACATGGAGGCTACTCCAAAATCGTTCATCTTTTCTTCCATCAGATCAATAAAGATTCTGCTAAAGGAAGCGTTCATATAGGCATGTCCAACCATAGCCAGACTGTCTTCACCGCCCACTGTCAGGTCTGTTACCACCCCAGCATCCGAACAAGTAACCGCAAACTCGCGAAATTTTCCGGTTAAAAAAGAGACAGCACGATAGGAATGATTTTCCGCATTTTTCTCCAAAAAAGGATTCTTTACAAAATAATGGTCAGCGCAGCAAATAAACGTATTTGACAGGTGTTCTCTTGCCACATAAACCGAATATATATTTCCTTTTTTTCCAAAATCATTGTTTACAATTAATCGAACACCATACTTCTGCTCTAAGTAGAAAAATTTTTCTTTCATATAGCCTACAACGACATATATTTCACTTATGTCAGCTTCTTTTAACTGTTTAATCTGCCGCTCAATCAAGATCTCCCCTTTTACCCGAAACAGTCCCTTGGGTTTTTCATAGGTAAATGGGGCAAATCGATTGGATTTTCCGGCCGCTAATATAATGGCATTTCTTTGCATAAGTCCTCCTTTAGTCAAGCCCTTTGAGTGCCAGTGACTCTGTCTGTAATTTCATCAGTTTATAATAAATACCCTGTTTTTGTTCCAGCTGCTCTGCCGTTCCTTCCTCGGCGATCTTTCCTTCGTCGATCACGACCAGACGGTCTGCATCGCGCAATGTCGAGAGCCGGTGTGCGATGGACAATGTCGTACGCCCTTTGACAAGGTAATTGAGTGACTTTTGAATCGCTTTTTCCGTCGCCGTATCGACGCTTGCTGTCGCTTCGTCAAGGATGAGTATCTTCGGATTGGCAAGGATGGCACGCGCGATGGAAATTCGCTGCTTTTCGCCTCCGGACAAGTCCTTTCCTGCCGCCCCGATCACGGTATCGTAACCATCCGGCATATTGCTGATAAATTCATGGGCACTCGCTAACATCGCTGCGCGGATGATATCTTCCCTCGATGCATCCGGGTCGGCATAAGCAATATTCTCTGCGACCGTTCCCATAAAAATATAGGTATCCTGCGAAACCATCGCCACATTGCGCCGCAGATCACGAAAGGCCAGTTCTTTTACCGGAATCCCGTCGATACGGATCTCCCCCTCATTGACATCATACAGCCTTGAGATCAGATTGACAAGTGTCGTTTTTCCCGCTCCGGAACGCCCTACGATGCCAAGCATTTCCCCTTGGTTTACGTGCAGCGTAATATCTTTTAGCACCGGTTTATTGGTCTCATAGCCAAATATCACATGCGAAAGTTCGATCTCGCCTTTTGGCTCCTTCAAAGCCACCGGATGTTCTGCTTCCTCAATGTCCGGGATCGCATCCATGATCTCAAACATACGCTGTGCCGAATTGATACTGTCCGACCACATCTGAAATACACGGGAGAAGAAATTCATCGGTCCATTGAGCTGTCCCACATAACCGACAAATGTGATCAACACGCCAAGTTCAATATCTCCGGTTCCAAGAAGCAGGATCACACCTACGATCCATACCCAGATACTGGAAATCTCCTGAACCAGATTATATAGTATCGTAAACCGGTTGTTGTATTTTACAATCCGGATCTCTGCGTCTTTCAAACGTTCATTGACCGGCTCAAATCTTGCATTTTCGGCCTCCTGCTGTCCAAATGCTTTCACGACTCTGGCACCCGTCAGATTGTCATTGACTCTGCTGTTAAGCGCCCGCTCCGCACGATGCCGTCTTCCAAATAAACTCCATAATTTCGGCTTTAAACGCACACTCATAAAGACCAGAAGCGGCAGAAGCACACAAGCCACAAGCGCCATCGGTGCATTGAGCCGGAACATCACACAAAACGATGCAATAATCGTAAATCCGTGAATAAATATGTACGGAAAGCCATCTAAGAAAAAGTTCGTCACACGCTCTGCATCGCTGAGAACACGCGTCATCAGGCTTCCGGTTTGCTTGCTCGTAAAAAATCCGATGGACAGTCTTCCGAGTGCCGCAAACACATCCTGCTTCATATCACGCACCGTATCTGCCACGACCTGCGCCATCAACACTCCCTGCACAAGCGTCACACCGCGCTGCAAAATTCTTACCACGATCATCGCCGCAACCAGGATAAGAAGGGCCAGCGTATATTCCCCAGCAATTCCAAATTTCCCCAGAATTGCATCGTTTTTGTTAAGCACCCAGTCAAATAACACCGTACCACTCAAATACGGCCATAAAAGGTTTACAAACGCGGAAAAAATATAGCATAAAAACAACGCTGTCATTTTCGCACGGTAGTTCCAAAAATAACCAAGTGCCCGTGTAAAGATGGACCGCTTGTTCATGCATTTCGGACATATTTTCCGCACCGGATCCGGATACATCGTTCCACACCGCGGACAATACAAGTCTTCGGAATCCTCTTCTTTTTCTTCATTCTCTTCCGGCTGCACGCCCTGAAAAAAGGCTTTGACAAAGTCATTCATCTGTGCCAGATACAAGTTTGTCAACGCACAAAGCCGGTATTCAATCCCCTTATATTCCAAAATAACAAGGCTCGTCGCAAGCTGTCTATGGATGGAAATATTTGTAATTTCCTTTCGCTCATAAAAACGGCAGGCATAGTCTTTTTGTTCCTCTCCATAGACCATATCCTTCGTCTTTGTCCCACGAAAATAACGGACACTCTGCAGATCCGGTTCACTCACGGCGACCCCCAGCGTATCTTTTGTCAAAAACACATATCCGCTCACATATTCACTTGAAAATGACAGGTCAAATGGCGACACCGCCAAAATATCCTGCTTTTCGACCCCCTGCTTTCGAATCTGCTTCTCCACACAGGAGGGCAGTTTATTCTCCCTCATGTTCTTCTTCCTTCCGATATTTGTCATAATCATCCAGGAAATTATATTCCCAGTCGTCCTTATGATAGCCGATTACCGTACGAAGATTGATGTTTCGCACGCTGTTAAAAATATTTGACTCGATAACATCACTCGTCTTGCGAAACTGCGCAATCAGTTCTTTCATCTCATCCCGCTTCGACGGCTTATCCCCGCCACACGTCGCACAATGCTCGGTAAAACGGCAGGCACACTGGATGAAATGCAGGTCATTGTAGTCCCGCCATGCCTTAATATCCGCTTCTTTCACAAGATACAGCGGACGGATCAGTTCCATGCCGGCAAAGTTTGAACTGTTTAACTTTGGCATCATTGTCTCAACTTTCCCGCTGTAAAGCATTCCCATCAGAATCGTCTCGATCACATCATCAAAATGGTGGCCGAGCGCGATCTTATTGCAGCCGAGTTCTTTTGCTTTCGAATACAGATAACCGCGGCGCATTCTCGCACAGAGATAACATGGATTTTTCTCAATTCCTGCTACCACGTCAAAAATCTCCGTATTGAACACTGTCAATGGAATCCCCAGAATCTTCGCATTGTTTTGTATGATATTCCAGTTGTCCTCATTGTAGCCCGGGTTCATTACGAGAAAAATGGCATCAAAGGAAATCTGTCCATGCTTTTTGATCTCCTGAATCAGTTTTGCCAACAGCATGGAATCCTTGCCTCCGGAGATGCAGACCGCGATCTTATCTCCTTCCTGAATCAGCTCGTATTCTTTGATGGCTTTCGTAAACCGGCGCCAGATCGGCTTGCGGAATTTTTTGATCAGGCTCCGCTCAATCTGTGCCGTACGTTCTTCGAGGTTTTCTTCCTGTTTTGTAAACTGGCTCAAAGAATACCGCAGATACGAGCGGTATCCCCCTTCCACATCGACGACATTTTTTCCTTCTTTTTCCAGATCCTGTACGCATTCCGCACTTTTTCGGCCCGTGTGGCAGAACAAATACACAGTTTTATCCTGCTGCCACAACTCCGCGTGGTCTTCCAGTTCTTCCGCCGGAATATTTACCGCTCCCGGGATGCTTCCTCTGGAAAATTCTTCCTCTTGTCGTATATCTACCAAAACTGCTTCTTCTTTCGATAAAGCAAGTGCCTCCTGTACACTGATCTGTCTCATCTTCTTCGCCTTCCTTTATTGTAAATCTCTGTCAAAACAACTTCGTCCCCGGTTCAATCGTTCCGTTGCGGTATTCCTGCATCAATTCTTCCAGATCGGATATATACGCCATAATTTTCTTTCCGACATCGGTATCTTTTACGAGTACACGCGTTTTTTCGGTCTCAACGATCTGACTCTCCGAGGCAATGTCCTTATTTTCCTGCAATGCTTTTTTTACACTTTCAAATGGATGGTGCGCTTTGATACGCATTCCGTGGGAATTGTAAATTAATGTATATCCGGCGATTCCTGTCGTCTTATGGTAATCTTTGCAAAAACCGCCATCGATGACAAGCAGTTTTCCGCCTGCCCGGATCGGCTGTTCCCCTTCCATCGTTTTTACCGGCGTATGCCCATTGATAATGTGGGAATGTTCGGAATACAGACCAAACTCACGCAGGATCATATTACAGGTCCGCTCTTCTTCATGATAGCGGTAATACGGATTGCTCTCCTCAACCCACGCACTCTCGTCGGTCACAAACATTCTTTCAAAAGTCTTAATATTGCGACCGCAAAGTGGCGATTTGCGACCGCACCACAAAAACCACATAAAATCCAAGGCGTCGCGGTCTTTGCGGTGAAAATACGCCCGTCGTGCCATTTTGTCGGCATAATCGAGATAGCGTTTTCCCTGATAAATTTCATCGCCAAACCGCACTCCATCAAAATTTCCACTTTCATCCAATGGCACGCAGCCGTGATACAGCAGATTTCCGTTGAAAATGCGGTACATGCTCCCCTTTTCATACAGATACGATATATGGCGCTGCAAACGGTCGCTGTTGATAAATGCAGTCGTAAGCTCGTCCATCACATGGGCTTCCTCTTCGGTAAGCGCATATACATCTTCCCCCTGAAGTGTAGGGAAATCCCCATCTTTCAATGGATATTCTTTTCCTTGAATCACAACCATCTTTTTCTCTTTATCAATCTTCGAAAGAAGCAGACGGTCTTTCATCTCATATTCCGGATGTCGCCGTATCGTCTGCCCCTCCAGTTTCAAAAGCATGACAGAAACTGCCTTATCGGCCGCTTCCATCGGCTCCACATTGGCATACGTTTTTTCCGCAAACAAGGCGAGTTCACGGAGACTGATTCCATAACCGCTCTCTAATATCTCTGTATTATGGTGGCGCAGATTGTTTTTCAAAACATTGGCGATACATGCCTGATTGCCCGCAGCTGCCCCCATCCACAATATATCGTGGTTTCCCCATTCAAAGTCAAGGGAATGGTAGTTCATCAAAAGATCCATGATCTTGTCCGCATACGGTCCGCGGTCAAAAATATCTCCTACGATATGCAGATGGTCCACAGCCAGCCGTTTGATCAACTCTGCCAGCGCAACGATAAATTCATCCGCATTGTCAATTTCCAAAATGGTATCCAAAATTTTCTGGTGATACCGCACCTGGTTATCGTCTTCGTCTTTCTGCACATGCAGAAGCTCGTCGATAATATAGGCAAAATCTTCCGGCATCGCCTTACGCACTTTCGATCTTGTATATTTGGAAGAAAGAAGTTTGGCGATCTCGATCAGCTGATTCAAAATCATGCGGTATCTCTCCATCGACAGCGCATTTTCTTTTTTTAACTGCTCCAGTTTTTCTTTTGGGTAGTAGATCAACGTACAGATTGCCTGTCGTTCGGAATCATTTAACTGTTCTTCAAACAAAAGATCCACCTTTTCACGGATCACCCCCGAGCAGTTGTTCAATATATGGCAAAATGCTTCATACTCTCCATGAAGGTCACTCATAAAATGTTCGGTTCCCTTCGGAAGGTTGAGTATCGCATTCAAATTTATAATTTCTCTGCAAACGGCCTGTACCGATTGATATTTTTCTGCTAAAATTTTCAAGTATAATGTTCTGTCAACGGACATAAAAAAAGCCTCCTGTTTGTTCGTAGAATCAGTACCTATTCTACCACAAACATGGAAGCTTTTAAAGGTTTTTATTTGGCAATGTATAATTTAATGCCGTTTTCACTGTAATTTGCATGTTCCGGAAGGCTTACTTTGAGCCCCGGTGCCACAGTCTGAATGAGTTTATTGTCAGATTCTGTCAATTGGAACTTGCTTTCATTTGTCGTCACATAATACCCCGTCACCTGATTATTTTCAAAGACGAAGCTAATGGTCGTATCACCAAAGGTCGGCATGTTTTGCCCTCCGTCGAAAAACACTTCCCCGGTTCCTTCTGTCATAACGGCATTGGCTGCTCCAAATGTCAAAACTTCTTTTTTGGTATCTACGCTGGAAGCCCGCAGCATATATTCCCCACTCTGGGTAACATTCCGAATGAGGGCTTCATATTTTTGCGGAAGGTAGATGCTGTTAATATTAAGTTTCAAGTTCACATCGATCTCGTTTTCTCCATAGTTGATAAACCGAAATTCAACTCCCTGATTATAAACCGCATACGTCAGATCCCAATCGTCTTCCTCTCCGGTTTTCTTTTCCTGCTGGCTCCGGTACTCTTTCTCTACCCGTTTTAACTGATCGGTAAATCCGGTAAACCCACACTGCTCTATTTTGGCGATCGTCGCATAAGAATCCTCTGTAAACCCTTTTTTCTTACTGTCATACTTAAGACCAAAGCCATAATCCGTTTCCGAATCCAGTACACTCACAACCGATCCTGTCCGTCGCTCCATAAAAGCTTTGTTGTCCAACAGACAGTCGTAACCGGAACGGTACCCGCTTGTTTCTTCCTCGTATCCATCTTCATCCGTCACTTCTTCTGCCGTTAGGATTCCTGACGCAACAAGATTTTGAAGTGCCTGCGGAAAATCATTGGCTTTGACATAGCCACGGTCTTCATAACTTTTATTCGCACCCATTACATTTTTCGAATTTTCCTCGTAAAAGGAATCCTCTGCTTTTTTCGGTTCTTTGGCAAATGCAGATGCCACCAGGATCAATATTCCAAACACAAGTGGAACCAAAATAATTCCAAACATTTTTGAATTTTTATTGTTCATCTTAATTCCCCCTTTCTCACATTCCCTGCTGCCGTTTTTCAATCAGCCGCCGGATCACGCTTATTACAATATAATTAATTACACTAAGCAATGCTGTCATGATCCAATAGGATACCATCGAATAATGGCCTTCATCAACGGAGAACACTTCCAATGCAAAGGATGCTGCGAATAATGCTGTGCAGAGTGAAATTCCGGTGATAACAAACTGGGCTGCCACTTCTTCATTCATAAGTACATTGTGTGCTTCACGAATATGCCATTTTTTGCTGACTGCAAGTACAATTAGCGCTGCTGCCACTACAATCATTCCGACATAAAGGAGAACATGCGCTCCATAGCCATCCCATTGAACGATCGTGTAGCTGTCACCCGCCGACGTATCCACGTAGGTCGAATCCGGGAAAAAGTAACATGGGATAAAATATCTCACGATCAGATTTCTCTCCTGTCCGTAACGAAGAATATCATCATACCACAGACAAAAAGCAGCCGGGCTGATCATCAATCCAATACCAACGGCATAAGACAAAAAGCGGTTATGAATGCATGTAATCGTTAGGAAGAATATCAGATAAATGGCACTCATCCCCAAAAACTGTAAAAGCACACTCTGCCAGATCACCGCATACGGATTTATCTGGACAAAACTTGTATAGTAATAATCTGCGACTTTCTGCAAATTATCATTCACACTCAGGCACGACAAGGATAAAATAACACCAAAGGAAACGGTATAAATCGCAATTGCCACATGGGCATTGATCAGTTTCATGATTACTTTATCCCGTTCACGAAGTGGCAGAACTTGTAAAAAGTCAGCGATTCCGCTTCGGTTTTCATGCAAAAATGTCTGCTGAAGAAGTACCACCAAAAACACAAGAATTGCCAGTGTATAGTAAGTCGAAATGCTTCCTCCAAAGGCTGCATTTATGAAAAGATTTGCCACATCTCCCATTCCCCAGACAACATGACTGGTAAAATGATCCGACAGTTCGAGCAATGCTCCCTCATAGGCACCATTTGTCATACTTACCGTGATCACTGCCATAAATACCAAAAACAAAAGTCCAACGATCAGAAGTGGATATGTTTTCTTGATCTCTCGTTTCATATACGTACGATATTGACTGTTCATCCTTCTCTCCTCCTTCGATTTGAATAGATAAAGACTTCTTCCAAAGATATCTCGGTCTGCTCTGCAAGATCAGCACCTTTCTCCATAAAATATGAGATTGCATCTTCTGACCCCTGCCACAAAAAAGTATAGACACTTCCGATATTGGAATAATTGACAATATTTTCATTGCCAAGCACCCCTTCCGGAATACCGCCCTTAAATACCACCTGATATTTCTGAATATTGTCTTTTACTTCGTCAAGTTCTCCCTGATACTGGATTCCGCCAATGTTCATCATTGTCACCGTATCACATATTTTTTCCAATTCATACAGATGATGCGTGGAAATGATCACGGCGGTCTCATCGTAATCTACTTTGGCGATCACCTGCTCCAAAAGATCGGCTTTTGCCATCGCATCGAGTCCCGACGTCGGCTCATCCATGACGAGCAGTTCCGGCTTCATCGCCATGTTCAGCATAAAGGAAAGTCGCATTTTCTGGCCTTTCGAAAGATGCCCCACTCGCCGTGTCAACGGAATCTTGAACATTTCATTTAACTTGTGAAATTCCTCTTCTTCGAATTTCCCGTACATGCCCTGATAAAATTTAATCATGTCCTTTACTTTGTAATTCAGGAAAAAATTACAATTATCTGCCACGTACCCTATTTTTTCCTTTGCCATCGGATTGTCGTAAATTTTCTCTCCGTCCAGCAAAATTTCTCCTTCATCGACCGACAAGATCCCTGTGATACACTTGATCAATGTCGTCTTTCCGGAACCATTTGGTCCGATCAAACCATGTATTTTCCCCGGCTCCACCTGAAATGAAATATCTTCGATTGCAGGTGTTCCCCCTTTGATATATGATTTGGTCACATGTTTTACCTCTAACATTTTCTGCCCTTCCTTTCTTTACGAAGTCGCTGCATCGTACAGTTCTTCCACCATTTTCAGAATCTCTTTTTTGGAAAAACCAAGATAGATCATTTCCACACAGGCTTCTTTTAGTTTCTGCTTTCCCTGTTCTTTCTGCCTCTCCGAAGGCTGTATCTTTCCCGTATCCGCGATGTAAGCACCTTTTCCGCGAATTGTCACGATCACTTGCTGCCGCTCCAGCTCGCTATATGCTTTTGCCACCGTCCCCGGTGTCACAGACAGTGAAAGTGCCATCTTCCGAACCGACGGAATGCTGTCCCCCGGTTTTAAAAGTCCCTTCAGCACCGCCATCTTTATTTGTGCGATGATCTGTTCAAAGATTGGCTGGCTGCTTGTCGGATTTATCTCAATCATATCGTCACCTCCCTTTCCAAGGAACTGTATCATCTGTACTAACTGTACCATTTGAGATGATACAGTTAGTATACACTTAGGAAATGGAAATGTCAAGGGTTTTTCTTTACTTCTTTAGAAAAATATTTACAGTTTTGCTATATTCGAAAAGCTTCTTGCCGGCTCTAAAGGCAACCGCTTTCACCGGATTTCCCTTTTTACGTTACCTCAGTCACGCCAAAGCTCCTTTTTCTCCTCGCGGCATGACCCCCCCAAATCACGCATCCAATACGACTTGCATATAAAAACAGCCTGCCGGACAATTTTCATTGTCCGGGCAGGCTGCCCTCTTTTTTGTCTTTATTTCACTACATCCGGCAATGTCTTAAACGCCTCAATTACTGCATCTACTGACAATTTATCGACAAGAAAATAATCCATTCCGTTTTTGTCAACACGGTAGAAATTTGTACCGTCATATGGGCGGTAAGTTACGGTTACATCGCGGTTTGCCTCGTGATATACGATCTTTAATACCGGTTTGTTACTTGCCGGTTTCACATCTTTTTTCGCAAATGAGGAAAACTCAAGAAGGTAGGCTTTGGAGTATGGAGAAAGGAAATCGTCTTCCTTGTCCTCCGGTACTTCTTTACCATTGACCGTCCATTTATTGGTTTCCTTTCCGGCCGAATTCTTCTCGCCGGTTGCGGTACGGGTCACAGAAATCGTCTGGTCGCCGATTGTAACATCGTATCCATTGATGTCCGTTGCCAATGTGGAATAAATACTATGGTCCATATACGTATACGCATCGACCGTCAGCATCGACTCCAGCGTATCTTTCGCCATCAAGTATACATTATGGTTGTCTTTCAGGCGTACGTAGAAATTGTTTCCATCTTTCGTCTTATTACCGACAAGCAAGGTATATCCTTTGTTGATACGGTCTTTCTCCGGCACCAGATTTGCCTTGTTTTTGATGTTGTTTTCCCCGGTGGTACGAGAAGAACTATCGGAAGGTGCTTCCGTCGCAGTCGGCATCGTGTAGCCATCCGGTACGGCAAAATATTTGACCTCGATCTCTCCTGCCGGATCCGCCTCCGTCAAGCCGTACTTTTTGAGGTTCTTACTTCCATATTCTACCAGGTCGCCGAGAGTAACATCCGTAAAGGAATCCTGCAGCGTCGTCCAGTCATTGGTAGAAGAGCCCGCCAGCGCCTTTTTGTATGGCTTCGAAATGATCCAGTTTGTATACGCATCGATCTTTTCGTCGTCCGGTACTACTTCCGCTTTAAACGTCGAAACGCCCTTATTTTTCACTTCAATCGAAGTCAGATATTCGGAATCAATCGTATCGATCGTATCTTTTTGGATCAAACTGTTTTTCGTAACATCAAACTTATTGCAAAATGTCTCCGTAAAGGCATACACCTGTGCGTCATCTCCATAGACACCATATTTTCCGCCGTTATCCGGCACACTGGAACCAAACTTAAACGTATAGGTCTGTCCATCGCTTGTCGTAAACGTTACCATCTGCGTCGGTTCTTCCAAACCATAATCGGAAAGAGACGTATCTTCTGCCTGAACCTTCTGAGAAGCTTTTACCGGACTGATACTTCCGATCAGGCTGTCTACCTGATCCGAATCTACCGGAATCGAAGCATCGTCTGCAAATTTCCACGAATCTCCCTCTTTTTTCAAATGAATTTCCTTGTTTTCACTTGATGTGATGGAAATTTCTGACACATTGTCTTTTTCAATATTGATCACTTCTACCGTGTTCGCTGCCGTATCCTGCGTTCCTTCTTCGCCCGACGTATCACTTTCGCCCTTCGGGACAAAAACATACGCACAAACCATCGCTGCCAGCAAAAGAAGCAAACCAATCACCGTAAGCAACTGCTTTTTTCCCTTGCTCATCAGTTCTTCCTCCTTTTCACCCAGATAAACAATCCGGTTCCAAGAAGAATCAATGGAATAAGTACCACAAGCAGAACCGTAAAGAAGATGCGGTCACTTTCCTGAATCTGTACACTTTCCTGTTGCAGACTTCTTGTCGGAATAGCCAGCGTCGTTGTCTCCTGTCCTGCCAGATACGACAGAGAATTCAACAGAACCGTACGGTTACCAAACTGATTTGTCTCCAAGAACGAAGACGTCTCAAAACTAACCGAACCAAATACTACGATTTCCGTAGCATGCCCTGTTCCTTTCGTCTTTTCTGCATAAGAATCTTTTACAGAAAGAGCAACGCTAAATGGTCCATTGACATCGCCATCTTCTTTGTCCACCGTCTGTGACTTGATATTTGTCTTTGCATACGCACCATCTGTCGTAGACATCATATTTTCTACCGTCAATGTACTTCTTACATCACTCTGCACCGTCATACCCTTACAGATTGGGATAACAACTTTCTGTGTATCCGCAAGACCGCTTGTCAGATCACTGTCTTCCAGGGTCGGAGTCAGATACATCGGATACTGGGAAGAATACGAACCTTCGGAATCAATAATATAACCGTCTGCTACATTGACACCATAATCCGAAAGAAGTTTGTAAAAATATGTCATTTTTTCTGTTGTCGTCGGATAGAGGAAGAACATTGCCTTCCCGCCTTCCTTCAAATAACTTGATAACACATTATACTCGGCTTCCGTAAAATCATACTGTGGTCCGTTGATCAAAAGGATGTTGCAGTCATCCGGTACACTTTCTGCGGACTCTGTTGCAAGTTCTTTTGTATCAATATTGGACTTATTCAGAACATCTTTAAATGTCGAATCCAATTCCTGCTCACTGTGGCCGGACGTATAATAAAGCGTCGTTGCATTTGCGGATGTCACACTCTGAATCGCCGCTGTCAGCTGACCTTCTGCATCCAAAGTGTAAGAACTTGACATCGTCTGATAATCCGTATCCTCAATAAGCATATCCGACTGGCTTACCAGCTTACTCTTACCATTTGTCTCATTGACTACGATAACATCATTGCTTTGAATATCTTCATCTGTATAAGTTTTGGAAAAATTTGGATAAACTACAGGGTCCTTTTTTACCACTTTAATGGTACCAAGTCCATCGTAATTGTCCACTACTTTTTCAATCTGTGTCATTTCACTTCCATCCTGACACATATAATACAACGTAACTTTGTCTTTAATCTTATCTACAAGATTTGTCGTGTCGCTGGTCAGTGTAAACATTTTCTGGCTGCTCAGGTCCACGGTAATATTCATTTTATTTACGACCAGATTCAAACCTATAACAAGGATGATCACGATTACCATGATCAAAGTCTGGTAGCCGCCCATCTTAAACTTACGGCTTTTAAAACTATTTTTTATGCCTTTCATGTTTCCTCCAATCCGAAGCGTCCTTAATTAAAACGTTTCTTTTTAATTCTTTGAATGGTAATAAATACAAACAAAAATGCGACGCTGATATAGTAAACCAAAGCACTTACATCAAAAATACCATACGTAAAATTCTGATAACGGTCTGTAATAGAAATCTGACTAAGTACATTACCAATCAAACCATCAAAACTCTCTGTCTTTAAAAGAAACAGAATAACCAAAGCAGCTTCTGCCAGCACACCAATGATTCCGGCCAGCCAGCCATTGTGGATCCAATAATACAGTCCTACGGAAAGAACCAGAATAAGGACAGCAAGGAACCAAAATACAAACGTATGTCCGGAAGGAAGTAAACCGGCAAGGCTTGTCATAAGATACGTAAAGATCATGATGACGCCCGATGCTACTGCCGCGATCACCTGACTCTCCGTCAGTGAAGAGATAAACATACCAATCGCGATATACGCAGCTCCCAAAAGGAAGAAACCTAATATGCTTCCGTATGCGATGGCAAAATCAACGGCCTCTGTCCCCGTCGCTACCTGTTTTACAAGTCCGGACAAGATCAATGGATACAGACATACAACAAGCATTGCGATGCCAAACAAAGTAATCAGTGCCAGATATTTTCCGAGAATGATCTTTGTGATCGATACCGGAGACGTATACAGCAGCTGATCCGTCTTCTGACGGTTTTCCTCAGCGACAATACGCATCGTAAGAACCGGCACCAAAAGCAGGATAAAGAACAATTCTACACCACTGAATACCGGCGAAAAATCCGTATAACCATTCATCAGATTGTATACCATAAAATACAAACCAACCAAAATCAGAAAGAAGGCAATAAATACCCATCCGATCACAGAGGTAAAATAGGATTTTAACTCCTTTTTATAAACTGCAAGCATGTTATTTTTCCTCCTTTTCTTCCACCTGCTCCGCACGCTCTTCTGTGTTTTCCGTTTCTTTTTCTGCTACTTCTTTTTCCACAGTTTCTTCTCGCTTTGCAAGTTTTTGTCTCATTTTTTTCTTTTCTTCTTTACTCATTTTTCCGCCATACTGTTTCGTACCATCTCCGGTCAGACGAAGGAATACTTCTTCCAGGGTCGGTACTTTATGATTCAGTTCAAGGATCGGACATTTTGCGTCTGCCAGTTTATAGAACAAGGCCTCGCGGATGTCATCCTCGATCGAAGTGGATAATTCCACCTGATAAACTTCTTTCGTATCCGTACCAAGAATCTTTGATTCAATGACTTCTTCAAAGGAATCAATGATACTCTTGATGAGATCTTTATTTCCTTTTACTGTCAATGTCAGGTCATTGGTCTGTGCAATGTGACTGGAAATATTTTCTGGTTTATCGTACAAGATCAACTGTCCCTGATTGATAATAATAATCTGGTTACATACCGCACTTACTTCCTGCATAATATGGGAACTCAGGAGAATCGTATGATTTTTGCTCAGTTCCGTGATCAGGTTACGGATCTCTATGATCTGCTTCGGATCCAGTCCCACGGTAGGCTCATCCAGGATCAGAATCTCCGGATCTCCAAGCATTGCGCCGGCAAGTCCTACACGCTGTTTGTATCCTTTGGACAGATGCTTGATCAATCGTTCCGATACATCCAGGATCTTCGTAGATTTCATAACATAACGAAGTTTTTTATCTTTTTCGGAAGCTTTCACTTTTTTCAGATCTGCTACAAAGTTAAGATATTCTCTTACTTTCATATCCGGATATACAGGAGGCTGCTCCGGAAGATATCCGATGCACGCTTTTGCCTTTTCCGGGTCGTCATAGATATCATACCCATTTACTTTTACTGTTCCACTTGTTGCAGATATATACCCGGTAATAATATTCATGGTCGTCGATTTACCTGCACCATTTGGTCCCAGGAAACCTACAATCTGCCCTTTGTCTACCGTAAAGCTCAAATTATCAACGACATTCCGGTCGCCGTACCGCTTTACCAAATTTGTTACTTCAATCAAAACCTTAACCTCCTTAAATCGGATTTATCATCACGCAGACTGTCCCCAGCCTGACTTTCTTATTGTACTATCTTTATGTTACCAAAATGTGAACGATTGCAAAACGTGCATCACTTTTTGCCCCACCGCCGCCTGCACGGCACAGCCAAGCAGAATCAGAACAAAAAAGCCCGCCGTGATCGCCGTTTTGTACTTTCTTTTCTTCTCCAGACATCCATAAAAAAAGATCACATACGCCGGCACCAGAAGAAACATATGCGGAATCCCCATTGCCACACAGCTGAAAAAGCCACGGACTCCCATGCTGTGGCAGAAAATAGTCATAAAAAATCCGGCCTTTGCCCCCTCCCAGACAACAAATGCCCGAAATACATTTTTGTTCCAGCGTGTATTGCCGGCTAAAAAAATGATAAACGCCACTTTTCCGCGCTTCCACAGCGAATACAGAAAATTGGAAAGAAATGGGGATTCCTCCTGCATCCAGTTCTTGATATTCTGCCACAATTCCTCATACAGATCTGCTGCCGCATCTTTACACAAAAAATAGAGAATGCCGCCACTAAAAAAACCGGTCAGGAAAAACAAAACTGCCTTTCTTTTCCGGTCTTTTATAAATTCAAACAACGCCATACGCCGCCTCCCTTTGCCTGTCCTTTATAACATCCTATGACAGGAAAAGGAAAATTAGTACCGTAATTACTGTCTCTGTTTTGTCTGATATGCCATTACTGCGGCGATTGTCTTGGAATCCGTGATCTTTCCTGAAAAAATCATATCATTGAGTTCCTCAAAGGTATATCTGCGAATATCCACAAATTCATCTTCATCCAAATGCTGTCTGCTCGGAATCAGATCTTTTGCCACATAAACCGCAATCTTTTCACTCGTATATGCAGCGGCCGTATGAATATCCACCAGATGTTCCAGACTTCCTGCGCGGAATCCGGTCTCTTCCTCCAGCTCTCTTGCCGCACACACCGCAAAATCTTCTTCCACGCTGTCGCGTCCCCCCGCCGGAATCTCGATCATAATATCATCAATCGCACCCCGGTACTGCGTCACCGTAAGCACTTTTCCCTCGTCATCGATCGGAAGCACCGCCGAAGCCCCCTTGTGCTCGATGTGATCCCAGGAAACTTCATGTCCCGCCGGAGTCCGCAGCTTCAATTTATAAAAATCTATGATCGTACCATGATACACAAGATCTTTTCCTAAAATCTCAAATTTCTCCATAGTTTCTCCAATCCGAAGATATTGCTCTCCTATACTAATTCTGCCAATGCTGCCAGCACATCCAGCAGATAATCATAGTTCCGTTTTGCCGATGAGATGGAAAGTTTTTCCTTCACCGTATGAATGTCCTGAATCTCCGGTCCCATCGAAACAATGTCAAGATTTGGCAGTTTCTGCAGCAGGATTCCGCATTCCAGTCCGGCATGAATGCCCTCGACGCGCGGACTTTCCTCAAACCGCTTTTCGTAGCAGGACGTCATCACTTCTCGAAGCACGGAATCCTCTTTGTAATCCCAAGCCGGATATTCTCCACGCACAACGACTTCTGCCTTTGTCTCTCCGACAAAAATATGGGAAGCAAGCGCTTCGATCTGTGAAATCATGTAATCTTTGTAAGTTTCTTTCTGGCTTCGCACAGAGTAAGCCAGATGAATCTTTCCAAGTTCTGTCTTTACGATACCAAGATTCAGCGAACTTTCGACCATTCCCGGTACCTGCGCACTCATTACCTGCACCCCCGTGATCGTGAGGTTCAGATAATCCAAAAGCTGTTTTGTGAAAGCATTGGAAAATACTTCCATTTCTTTTTTCTCTCCCGGAACGATCTCGATCGAAAGATTCGGCTCTGCTGCCACAAATTCCTGACATAACTGCTCTTTTCTCTGCTGCAGACGGTCGCACAGTACAGACACATCTCCGGTGCAGAGAATCGTTGCAAAAGCTTTTCCGGTAATGACATTGTCCTTGTCTCCACCGGTTATTGTCTGCAGATAAATCTCTTCCTGCACTCCCTGCAGCAAGCGTCCCATAAGGATCGAAGCATTGGCAGGGTGTTTGGCGATCTCGGTCCCCGAATGCCCGCCGCAAAGTCCGGAAAGACATATTTCTGCCGGCGTACCCTTTTGTTTTTCAAGTGTTCCTTCCAGAAAAACATCGACACTGGCTCCTCCGGCGCAGCTGACAAGAAGAACTCCTTCTTCTTCGTTATCAATATTGATCAGATAATCGGCTTTCAGATCCGACGCATCCAATACCGACGCGCCTTCCATTCCGACTTCCTCATCTACCGTGATCACGGCTTCCAATGCCGGATGTGTCAGCGTATCATCTGCAAAAACAGCAAGAATGTACGCCAGTGCAATTCCATCATCGCCGCCAAGTGTCGTTTTTTCTGCTTCCAGCCAGTCTCCGTGAATCTGAAGATTCAATCCTTCCGTTTCAAAATCGTGGGAATCGTCTTCGCAGACACAAACCATATCCATATGTCCCTGCATCATAACAGTCTTTCCCGAACGGCAGTCCGCAGAAGCCGGTTTCCAGAAAATAACATTTCCACATTCTTCCCGGCGATAGGCTATTCCGCGTTCTTTTGCAAACTGTACCAGATAATCGCTGATTTTCTCATTGTAGTAGGAACCCCTTGGTACCTTTGAAATTTCCTCAAAATAGTGAAAAATAGTTTTATAGTCAATCTGCTCTAACATATAGCCTCCTGAATTGGTTCTGAAACTATTCATTGTTACTGAATCGTTTCCTAGTTTTTAAAGCTGTGTATTGGCGCCGGTATTCTTCCCGGACGGTTGACAAAGTCATCACAGCCAAATGTATTGACCGGCATAATCGGTGCATAACCAAGAAGCCCGCCAAATTCTGCCGTATCTCCGACTTTCTTGCCCTGCACCGGAATGACACGGACCGCTGTCGTTTTCTGGTTTACCATACCGATTGCCATCTCGTCGGCGATAATTCCGGCGATGGTCGTCTCCTTTGTATCTCCCGGAATTGCGATCATGTCAAGTCCTACAGAACATACGCAAGTCATCGCTTCCAGTTTTTCCAAAGTCAAGGCACCATCATTGACGGCATCGATCATTCCCTGGTCTTCGCTGACAGGGATAAACGCACCACTTAAACCGCCGACATACGAAGATGCCATAACACCGCCCTTTTTCACCTGGTCATTTAACATGGCAAGAGCCGCCGTCGTTCCCGGTGCGCCCGCACGCTCGAGTCCAAGTGCTTCAAAAATCTCTGCAATACTGTCGCCAACTGCCGGAGTCGGAGCCAAAGAAAGGTCAATGATACCAAATGGCACATTCAGACGTTTCGAAGCTTCATAAGCCACCAGCTGTCCGACACGAGTAATCTTAAATGCTGTCTTTTTGATTGTCTCACATACTTTTCCAAAATCTTTCTCTTTTACGCTCTCAAGCGCTGTTTTTACTACACCGGGACCGCTGACACCGACATTGATGATTGCGTCGCCTTCCGTAACACCATGGAACGCACCTGCCATAAATGGGTTATCATCCGGTGCATTACAAAAAACAACCAGTTTGGCACAGCCAAGAGAATCCTGATCTGCTGTCAGTTTTGCGGTGTCTTTTACAATTTTTCCCATCAATCGGATGGCATCCATGTCCAGTCCTGTCTTAGTAGAACCGACATTGACAGAACTGCACACACGCTCGGTACAGGCAAGTGCCTCCGGAATAGAGCGGATGAGATACTCATCGGCCTTTGTCATTTTCTTTGACACGAGTGCGGTATAACCACCGATAAAGTTTACCCCTACCGTCTTTGCTGCGCGGTCAAGAGCTTTGGCGATCTGTACAAAATCCTCCGGACTCTTGCAGGCCGATCCACCGATCAACGCAGCCGGTGTGATGGAAATTCGTTTGTTTACAATCGGAATACCATATTCCATACTGATCTCTTCGCCAACTTTGACAAGATCTTTTGCCATCGTCGTGATCTTATTGTAAATATTATCGCATACTTTGTTCAGGTCACTGTCAATGCAGTCCAACAGGCTGATACCCATGGTAATGGTACGCACGTCCAGATTTTCCTTTTCGATCATATCATTTGTTTCAATTACTTCATGTATATTAATCACAGTGTTTGTCCTCCTTAGATGCGGTGCATTTTGTCAAAAATTTCCTCTCGCTGTACGCGGATGATACAATGGATCTCTTCGCCCATTTTCTCAAGTTCTTCTGAAATTTCAGCAAAACTTCCTGTCGCATCTTCCATATTTACGATCATCATCATGTTAAAATACCCATCCACGATTGTCTGGGAAATGTCCAGGATGTTAATTGTCTTTTCTGAAAGATAAGTACATACTTTTGCAATGATTCCTACGCTGTCTTTTCCTACTACCGTAATAATTGTCTTCTTCATAATATTCTCCATTTCTTATTGTAATCTATTAACCTTGCACCAAAATCGGTGGAGTGGGTTCATTTCTACGTGCAACTTCCAATACAAAATCTTTTCCCGGCACCATGCCTTCTTCTTGCGTTAATTCGTATTTTACCGTCTCATAAGCCAGTTCCGGATAATTGTTGTCCTGGCTCAGATGCCCCAGTAAAACATGACGCAGTTTATGTGCCATCAGCTGTTTCAAAAGCCTTCCGCAGGCATCGTTGGAAAGATGCCCTTTTTTGCCCAATATGCGCATTTTCAGCGAATACGGATAACTGCCAACCTGCAGCATATTGATATCGTGATTTGCCTCCAAAAGCATGCCGTCGCAATCCTGCAGATGGGAGATCGTATAATCCGTATATTCTCCCATATCGGTAGCCACTGCCAGTTTCTTGCCTTCGGCCCGCATCGTATATCCTACCGGATCGGCGGCATCGTGGGAAATCGAAAACGGCGTCACCTCCATGCCGGCGACATGTACGGATTCATCCGGCCGTACACAGTGAAACAGATCCGTGTCCACTTTTCCGCATTTCCCGGTTTCCCGTATGTATTGTATCGTGCCCTCTGTCGCATAAATGGGTATCGCATATTTTCGTGCAATAGGGCCGAGCCCGCTGATATGATCGGCATGTTCGTGTGTGATGAAGATAGCTTCTACCTGATCAAGCGACAACTGTCTCTGCGCCAGCCCCTCTTCGATTCTTTTCTTACTGATTCCGGCATCCAGTAAAATACCGGTATTGTCTGCCGACGTTCCCGCGAAAATACTGTTTCCGCTGCTCCCGCTGGCGATACTGTACAATTCCATCCTGGTCTCTCCTATCGCGTTACTTTTCCCAATACAGATCTACCCGGTCTCCTTCACGAAGCGGCATGGTAAAATCAATGACATCCATTCCATTCAGCCGGGAAACCATCCGTTTTCCTCCCGGTTTTGTCAGATCGATCGGATATACATCAAACAGATCTACAAATACCGGCTTTGCCTTCTCCGGCAAAAGTGTCGGCGTGCCATTGATCTCGACTTTGATCCTCGTCGGCTCTGCCTGCATAACGGGTGTCTCTGCCACAGCCGGCTCCGGCTTTTCTTCCTGCAAAACCGCATTTTGCACGCTCGCAGGTTCTTCCTGCGTCGCATGATTTTTTGTCATAAATGGTAGATCTGCTGCCCAGGAAGGCAAAGGTTTCGGCGGAGCCAATAACGGATCCTCGGCCGGTTCCTCTGCTTCTTTCTGCGCCTCTTTTACAAGATCTTCCACTACGGCAGATACCGGTGCCTTTTTCGGCGGTTCCAATGGTTTCGGTGGTTTTGGCGGTCGCTTGATCTGCGGTACCGGTTCCACCTCATCGCCATCTGCCACCCGGTGGGTACACGTCGTATCTTCACCATTCAGCAAAATATCATCCCGTTCGGGTATGTTTTTATATTCAAACAATTCGGCGATCCGGCATGTCTCATCCACCGAAATCTGGTCGCCTTCACGAACCACATACCGGCCATCCTGCGGCTTTCCATTAACATACACTTTGACCGGATATTCCAGTTTTTCGCCAAAAAAGAGAACATTTATCTTCTTCTGGCACTCCTTGATGCGGCCAAGTGTCAGGTGCGCCCGCTCGCCCTTTGTCGCAGGCTTGATACGCACCTGGTCTTCTTCCTGCAGCAGCTGGTTCAGATTCGTCTCTTTTCCATTTACTGCCACTTCCGCCGCTTCCCCAAGATATCCCTTGGCTTCGCGCTCTTCTCCATTGAGTTTATAATGCACACTGTCCCCTCGCGAAGGAAACAGGCTGTCCTGTGAAAATCCGGCATGAATACAGGCATCCAAAACCGTTGCTTTTCCATTATCGTATATTTTCACGCGTTCTTCATTTACTTTTACATAAATAAAACTGCTCTTCTGCTCATAATATTCCAAACAGATTCCAATCGGTGTCACAAGAGTGGAATCTTTTTTCACATTCGTTGCGCTAAAATCAATCTGCTGCAACACTTCGGCTCCGCGGATCGCTACGCGGTTTTCCGGCAGATTCAACTTAGCTGCCAGTTTTTCCGTAAAGCCCGGCATTTTTCCGCCGCCTCCGACGACAAATACCGCACTGACCGGACTATTGCCATTTAATTCGATGATCTTCTGTGCGACATTGCTCACGATCGAATCAATCGCCTGCGCAGCCACTTCATGAATCTCTTCCTGCGAAACCTTGATCGTTTCGCCCATAATATCTTTAAAAGTTACCATTTTTTTTCTGTCAGCGGCTTTTTTCGCTTTCTCAGCCGTCTCAAAGTCAGTCAGATACCGCTTTGCGATTGCTTCCGTGATCTCGTCTCCCGCCAATGGCATCATGCCAAAAGCAATGACGCTTCCTTCTTTTACGACAGAAATATCGGACGTACCGGCGCCTACATCGACCAATGCAATATTCAAAAGGCGGAAGCGCTCCGGAATCGCCACATTGATCGCCGCAATCGGCTCCAATGTCAGACTTGCCACGTGCAGTCCGGCATCTTCGACCGCCTGATACAGTCCGTCTACAACTTCATCCGGCAAAAATGTTGCAATCATCTCCACACCGATGGACAAAGCCATATGTTTTTCGATCATTTCCATCGGATATCCATTCAGATAATATTTTACCGGCGAATATCCGACGCAGTAAAAATGTTTGTCTTTATGGTCATTCTGCTGGCGAATGCGGTCATATGCCTTTTCTACCGCCACGCTGTCAAGCGAATGAATATGTTCTTTTGTGACCCGGGTCTCCGACTGCATTTCGTGTTCCACATACACTGTCTCTGTCTTTAACACACGTCCGGCAGCTGCAATACTGACGTTCGTCAGTTTCTGCCCGATTTCCTCCTCCAATTGCTTTTTCACACTGGCGATCTCATCTGCCACCGTGGCAATATCGTGAATCTGTCCATCGATCACGGCACGCGTCGTATGTTCCAGAGATTTTTGTGTCACAACAACAAAACGGTCCGTCCCGGTACGATAACCGACGGTTCCAACAATGCTTCTTGTACCAATATCTAAGCCAAATACATAATCCTCTCTGCTGTTGTTCATAGTCATCCCTCATTTATTTCATACTGCCCGTGGTTTTCTCCACTTCATTCTAGTATATCACAACTGTTCTCTATTTTCCACCATTACCTCGGCGGGTTCCATAACCACTCATAATGCGCGCAATCTCTGCTTCCAACTCTTCTTCACTGCCATCATTGTGGATCAACCGGTCACAATGCCGCTTCAAAAACGACGCAGAAACCTGCTTCTGCATAATACTTTCAGCCCGTTTACGCGAATATCCGCGGGATTCCTGCAGCCGCTTAAAGCGCAGGGTATCCTCCGTCAATATTCCCCAGACTTCATTGCAGAGTTTATCCAGTCCGCTCTCATAAAGAATGGCACTTTCGACAAAAAACAAATTATCCTCGCCGTATTTTGCCGCCTGCGTGGCAATCTCTTCCCACACGACAGGGTGAATGATCTCATTGAGCATTCCCAGTTGTCTGTCATTGGAATATACAATTTTCCCCAGTCTTGTGCGGTCGATCGCGCCGTTTTCATCGCAGATCTCCTTCCCAAAATGAGCTAAAATTTTCTCGTAGGCCTCCGTTCCCTGTTCCATCGCCTGATGTCCCAGTTCATCTGCCATACAGATACGTACTTTTTCGTATTGTTTCAATATCGAAAGAACGGTAGATTTACCACTGCCTACTCCTCCCGCCATTCCTATGATCATGGTCTTCCTCCTTCGTTACAGTCCTGTGCTGTTTCTATTTTGCCTCATACCAGGTCGTGCCCTGCTTCACATCGGCGATCAACGGCACTTTCAGCGTTGCCGCATGAATCATTTCCTCATTCAGAATATGGGACACTTCCTCAATTTCCTCTATTTTTGTCTCAACCAAAAGTTCATCATGAATCTGCAAAATCAGACGCGACTGCATGTTTTCTTTCCGCAGTCTCGCATCCACACGGTTCATTGCAATCTTTATAATGTCTGCAGCCGTTCCCTGAATCGGTGAATTCATCGCAATTCGCTCTCCAAACTGGCGCTGCATGAAATTCTTTGCAGACAATTCCGGAATCGGACGGCGGCGGCCGTAAAGAGAAGTCACATACCCTTTACTTTTTCCCATTTCCACCAGCGAATCCATATACTCTTTCACTTTTGGATACGTTGCAAAATAATCGTTTATATACTGTTCTGCCTGTTTTTTCGTGATCCCAAGATCCCTCGACAGACCGAAACCACTGATTCCATACACAATTCCAAAGTTTACTGCTTTCGCATCCCGTCTCTGCATCGGAGTAACTTCATCATATGGCACGTGAAATACGAGGGATGCCGTTGTCTGGTGTACATCTGCATTCTCCTTGTACGCCTCGATCAGTTTTTCATCACCCGACATATGTGCCAGCACACGAAGCTCGATCTGGGAATAATCGGCATCCAAAAATACACAGCCTTCCTTCGGAACAAATACTTTACGGATCTGTCTGCCGAGTTCCATTCGAATTGGAATATTTTGTAAATTTGGTTCCGTACTGCTCAAGCGTCCGGTCGCCGTAATCGTCTGATTAAAGGTCGTGCGGATCCGTCCATCCATATCGATGTAAACAGACAATCCGTCTGCATAGGTCGACTTTAATTTTGTCAGCTGACGGTATTCCAGTATTTTTTCTACTATCGGGCTTTCAAAACGCAGTTTTTCCAGCACTTCTGCTGAAGTCGAATACCCGGTCTTCGTTTTCTTTCCATATGGCATCCGAAGTTTTTCAAATAAAATGACACCGAGCTGCTTTGGCGAATTGATATTAAATTCTTCGCCGGCAAGATCATAGATTTCCTGCTCCAGCACGTCAATCCGTTCTCCCAGTTTTTCACTGTACTGGCGCAGAGCTTCTCGTTTTACATATATTCCCTCCTGCTCCATGCGGTACAACGTAAATACCAGCGGCATCTCGATCTCTTCAAATAACTCATACGACTTCATCGTCTTTAGTTTGCGGTGTAACGGTTTATACGAAAGGAACGAGACAAGGGCACAGTAACAGGCATAATTTGTCACATCTTCCGGCTGTGCCTGCCACATCTGGTACAATGTCTTCTTTCCAAACATCTGGGAATACGACGGCATAACAAATTCCGCATATTCTGCACTGATATCTTCTTCCTCAAATCCTTTCTGTACCGGATAAACCAGATAGGCTGCCACACTCGTGTCAAAGCATTTCTTTTCGTCCAGTTCCGGCAGTTCCGGCAACTGTTTTTTTAAGTCATTGGTAATAAATGTCACGCCCGCTTCTTTGGCACGCTCCAGTTCGTCTTTTACAGCCTGCTCCGATAATTCGCCGCCTATAGCAAAGAACGAGACCTTTTCTCCATCCGCAGTAATGGCTCCGGCAAACAGACTTCCCTCTTCTTCCATAAATAACGTCATCTGGCCATCGGTCTGCCCGTCTTTATCTGCCTTTTCTTTGCAGAGCAGCTTAAATGACAGCATCCCCTTTGCAATGCAGTCATCTACGCAGCTGTGCAGCTGTGCAGCACGTTGGATCGTTTCAAATTTATCTTCCACCGCCGCATTGTTTTTCGTATCTTTTTCAAACCGGTTCATCAAGGACTTAAATTCCAAGACACTGATCTTTTCATAGGCTTCCGGTGTAAACATTTCCTGCATTCTGCACTCTTCTAATTTTACCCCCAGCTTGCAGTCCGTTTTGATTGTTGCCAGTTTTTTACTGAGAAGAGCCAGTTTTGTATTGTTTTTTACGGCTTCTTTGGCACGGTTTGGTGTGATTTCTTCGACATGCGCGATGGCATTTTCAACCGTTCCAAATAATGTCAATATTTTTACCGCCGTTTTTGGTCCGACTCCCGGAACTCCCGGAATATTGTCAGAAGAATCTCCCATCAGTCCTTTGAGGTCAATGATCTGCTCCGGTGTGACACCGTATTCTTCGATAACCTGTGGACGATTGTAATCCAAAACAATCGTTTTTCCGCCTTTTGTCTTCGGGATGCGCACCTTGATCTTATCCGTCGCCAGCTGCAAAAGGTCGCGGTCCCCGGAAACCACTGAGACTTCCATCCCCTGCGCTTCTCCGGTCTTTGCCATCGTTCCGAGGATGTCATCGGCTTCGATCCCCGCCTGCTCTTTCATTTGAATGTTCATGGAAGAAAGGATTTCTTTTAATACCGGAATCTGTTCTCTGAGTTCTCCCGGCATCGGTTTTCTTGTCCCTTTGTACTCATCGAACATTTCATGGCGGAATGTCGGTGCTTTGACATCAAACGCCACCAAAAGATGAGTCGGATTTTCCTCATCCAAAATTTTCAGTAAAATATTCAAAAATCCATAGATGGCATTCGTATGCAGTCCTTCGCGGTTTGTCAGATCCGGCACCCCGTAAAAGGCACGGTTTACAATACTGTTTCCATCGATCAATACAAGCTTGTCCACAAAAATACGTCCTTTCTTCTTTCACTAACATAGGAAAGACGCGGGTACCCGAAAAAGCACCTCGCGCCTCTCCTCATTCTGTCTTACTCTACCGAAATAAAGTAATAATAAACCGGCTGTCCACCGTTTTCAATCTCTACTTCAAGATCTTCATCTTCCGCGCAGATCTTTTCTGCGATCTCTCTAGCCTGCTCTTCCGAACCATCCTCCCCATAATAAATGGTGATCAAGGCACTGTCCGGTGTCAGCAGTTTATGGATCAGTTCCACGGTCGTCTCAACGATATCTTTTCCTACCGCTTCAATCGTCTTATCACTGAGTCCCATGAAATCTCCCTCTGAGATCTCTTTGCCGTCAATCGTCGTATCACGCACTGCGTATGTCACCTGACCGGAACGAACCTCGTCGAGTGCCTCTATCATCGCACGCTCATTTTCCTCCGGTGAATTTCCGTCGATATACTGAATCATCGCCGTAATTCCCTGTGGAATATTTTTCGTCGGAATCACGACGATTTTTTTATCTTCCGTCAGACTCTTCGCCTGATTTGCCGCAAGAATAATATTGGAATTATTTGGCATGATGTAAATGGTATCTGCATTTATCTGCTCAATTGCCTCTAATATGTCTTCCGTGCTCGGATTCATCGTCTGGCCGCCCTCAATGATAACGTCCACACCAAGTTCCGTAAAAATCTCACTCAAACCGGTTCCTGCCGAAACACAGATAAATCCTTCCGGTTTTCTTGGTTTTTCCTGCACGCTCTCCATTTTCTTTAATTCTTCTTCCGCTGCTTTCGCAACGGCTTTTTCATTGGACATAATGACACGTTCATTATGTTCTTCTCGCATATTATCAATCTTCATGCGCGTCAATTCTCCGTAGCTGAGTCCTTTCTGGATCGCAAGTCCCGGATCATTGGTATGCACATGGACTTTTACGAGATCTTCATCTGCCACACAGACGATAGAGTCTCCAATATTTTCCAAATATTGCTTAAACTCAATCTCATCTTCACTCGTAAATTCTGCTCCATTGAGCATAACGATAAATTCCGTACAGTAACCGAATTTGATGTTCTCCGTCTCGATTCCCGTCGCACCGGCTCCTGTCGTCACCGGGCCACCGGCTGCTTTTTTGACCGGCTCATAAGCAATCTCTTTTCCCAAAAGGGCATCCAGGATTCCCTCCATGATCGTTACCAGACCTTTTCCTCCGGAATCGACCACACCGGCTTCTTTCAGTACCGGAAGCATCTCCGGTGTCCGGTCGAGAGTCTCATTCATTTCACGGATAACCTTCTCTAAAAACTCTGCCGGATCTTCGCTCTTTGGTGCCAGCTGTGCCGCTTTTTCCGCACCTGCCTTGGCAACCGTAAGGATTGTACCTTCTTTTGGTTTCATTACTGCTTTGTACGCAGAATCCACCGCTTTTTCAAAGGCTTTTCCCAGCACATACACATCAGCCTCTTCCACCTCGCGAAGTACGCGGGTAAATCCTCGGAACAACTGGGAAAGAATAACACCCGAGTTTCCGCGTGCGCCACGAAGCGATCCACTTGAGATTGCCTTACAGATGGTCTCCATCGAAGGCTCTTCCAAGGCTGCCACATCGTCTGCGGCAGACATGATTGTCATCGTCATATTGGTTCCGGTATCGCCATCGGGCACCGGAAAGACATTTAATTCATTAATGTATTCTTTTTTTGCCTGAAGCGCCGCAGCTCCGGCAAGAAAACATTTTCTCACCAGTGCAGCGTCAATCTTTTTTACGCTCACTCTCTTTGACCTCCAAATATCAACACTAGTATCCTCTCATCCATCAGTCAACCACTTTGACATCTTCTACGCGCACAATGATCTTGCCGACTTCCATTCCGGTAAATTCTTCGACTTTATATTTGACACTTTCTACCAGATTTTCTGCAACGGTCATAATGCTCACACCATAAGCTACGATGATGCGAAGTTCGATATAGAGTTTATTGTCCTTTACATTCACATAGACACCGTGGCGAATGCTGTCTTTTTTCAGCAGTTTGACAATACCATCTTTCATATTTACAGAGGCCATGCCGACTACTCCGGCACATTCCACTGCGGCAGAACCGGCATATTTTGCCAGTACATCTTCATCTACGAGAATTTTTCCCATCTCGTTATCAAGTTCACCCTTCATATTGACCCTCCATTCACTCAAAATATAGTTATTTTTATTGTACACCAAAACGTGAAAAAAATCAATTCTTTCCCAATTCTTTTCACGTTTTTTGAGAAAAAGAATAGAATAGTAGTAACTTCTCCTTTGTGCATGACAGGCGATTATGAAAAAATTACTCGGTTTTATCCTATTCTGGATCGGCATCGGCATGGCGGTCATGCTCTTTATCACAAATGGTTTTCTCGCCATTTGTATTATACTGCTCTGTCTGATCCTTGGTTACAACCTCTTTACTTCCTGCTGAAAATATTTCCGAACGTCAAAAAAGCCAACCACTGTTTCCAGTCATTGGCTCTCTTATTCTAAGTATAGAGTGGACTATGCTCTTTCCACTTTTCCTGAACGAAGGCAGGAAGTACAAACGTACATCTTCTTCGTTCCACCATTCACCTTAACTCTAACCGATTTCAAATTAGATTTCCACATTTTGTTGCTTCTTCTATGAGAATGGCTGACAGCGTTACCGAAATGTACACTCTTATCACAAACTGCACACTTTGCCATGAAAAGCACCTCCTTCTATAAAATCTTATGTCAAAACCTTATTTTTTTGTTTCACACACAACACGACTATTTTATCAAATCTTTTGATAGAATGCAAGAAAAAAATTCAATTTTTTTGATTTTTTTTCGTTATTCGCATTTTATTCTCCGTCTTTTTCGTCTTTCTCGTTCTTTTTGGAGAATTTTTCCACAAATTCCGGAACCATATCCAGCAGTTTTGTAATGCCATCCTGGTTCTTTACATTGACAAGACGGGAAGTTCCATCTTTGATCACAAGTACGGCACTTGGCTGGATCTTTCCACCCATTCCACCGCCGCCGTTATTCTTTTTCGCACTATCGTCAGAAAATGCGCCGGCTGCGACACCAAAACTTACATCGACAAGCGGAAGTACGATCGTACCATCCTCAAAACGCACCGCATCTCCGATGACGGTCTTTGTCGTAATAAAATTGTCCATCCCTTTAAACAGAGATTCTACCGTATTGTTAAAACTGTTGTCACTCATTTTCATTTCCTCACTTTCCGAATGCTTGATCGATCCATCGTTTGATATCCGGATCCAGATATCCGCGGATCACGAGACGCACCATGTAGATCAGCCGCGCCTTTCCCTTTACATAACCATCTGCTTGAAACCGCTTTTCCTCAAATTCAGGGCAGATCCGGAGTCCCTCCGTATAAGCCAGAGGTACCATACTCACAGCTCCTAAAACCCAGCCTGTCGTACAGGGATCGCCTGTCCCAAATACAACCTTGCCGTCGATTTCCTCCGGTGCCATGTACTGAAGCAGCGCAAGCAGTTCTTTTTTTACTGTCCGGATCCCACGTTTGTTTGCCGGATCCTTTATAAACGTAATTATACTTGATATCTTGTCAAATGAAAAGCCTTTTTTCTTTCTTTTTTTCTTCTTTTTCTTTGGTGGATCTGTTCTGTCCCCGGGTACCGGTTTCTCTGCCAGTGGATTTTCCTGAACGCGTTCATCCGAAAAATCGGTCGTCACGATAACTCCTTTCTCCAACTCTTCCCGCGGAGTTTCCTTGGTTTCTTCCTTCTTTTCTGTTGTTTTTTTCGTTCGCCGGAAAAATGCAGGAACTTTCCGGAGCTTGTCAAGCGGGATTCCGAAAAAGCGGATACGGATGCCGCTTTCCATCGTTTCCTGAACGATATAAATGGCGCGCAGAAGCCAGCTGATCTGACACCGCACCTGAATTTCGTCTTTCGTTTCCACTGTAACCCGGTATCTCACCGGCACAAACAGCGCCGCACACAGAAGGAGCACGCAGAGTGCCAGCAGAACCAGTAAGATCATACCAATTGTTTTGAGTATGGCAACTACAACTGCCACTCTACATCACCTTCCTCCTATCTTAAAAAATCCTTCTTTTCAAATATCTGTTTCGGAGAAAACTCCTCCGATGCCGCATAGCCTTCGCATAAAATCTGCTCAACGACCGATACCGCCGCATCGTAATCCGAAGTCACGCCAATGACATAAAGTTCCTTCTGTCCATAATATTTGAAAAACAATTGATCGGTATTCATGATTTCAAAAAGATTTTTATCATTTTCGGCAAGCGTAATGATATAAAAGCTCTTTTTCCATGGAAGTTTTTGGAAAACGCTTCGTTCTTCAATGATTTTTTTGCACTTTTTTTCCTGCTTTCGAACCTTTTCGTCCATGTAAAGGTCTTTGTACCAAAAAATCATTTACTCCTCCATTCTGCCGCCTCATCCATCCACTCACGCAGTTCGATCATGGCTGCTTTCTTTTCTGCCTCATTCTGGCATCCAAACAGATTTGTCCGGATATAAGTCTCGATCTCACCGGCATTGGTAAATTCTACCGGAAGTTTTTCAAGCACTTCTGCCATAACCGCCTTCTTCAACGGTTTGGAAAGTGTCGATAAAAAGTCAGACAATTCTCCGGTGAGTTCTTTAATCTTCTCTGCTTCCACCGCAGCATCGACCGTATCGCTCTCGCCAAAACGTTCCATATCAATAAACAAACTGTCGGATAATAAATTGGCAATTTTTGCAAATGCATCAAATTCCTCGCCTTTTCCGAGCTCATCAATAATCTTCTTATGAGAGGCTTTGATCTCAAAGAGAACAGCTTCCAGATAACTGGATTTTTCCACATACGTTTCAATCTTTCCTTCCAGTTTTACAAGCCCTTCCTCGTTCAGACTTCCGTTTGCCACTTCCATCAAAATGCCGCGGCAGTGCTCATACAAAGCACTTTCTTCCCGCTTATGACAGTTAGCAAGACTGAGTGCATACATCGCATTTACTACCTTTTGCAGTTGATAATAAAAATCGGTCACATGAAGAATATACTCTCCCGCTTTTTCCAATTCTTTACTCATCGCCTCAAACGATTCTTTTGTCAAGCCTGCAAAATCTGTATTCTGCAATTCCTTCAAAAGGTCTGCAATGGCATCTTCTTCCGTCTCCGTACCGGCTTTCTGCAGCATGGCAGCCGAACGTATCATATAGATAAAGTTATCCAGCGATGCCATATCGCCTCCGATATACAAACTTCCGGTGTCCTGAATTTTTCCCATCAGGCGCTGTTTTGTCATGTGTACCGGAATCATTCCCATCAGCTGCTGAAGCCGCTCTTTGACGATACTCTGATCTTTGTTTCCGACAAGAAATGCCATCAATTCTTTGACAAAAACATCTTCTTCTGTCGCAAACACATCTTTCTGATAGGGTTCTTCCTCTTCAAAGTCAAATTTACGGTGTTTCAGCACATAATCATAACAGATCAGCTGATCGGTATAGGATGTATATTTTTCCATCACCTGTGTAATCTCGCCACGGATGCGGTCAAGCCGCTCGATACAGGCCTTCTGCGCCTCCGCATCTTCTTCGTACACATGCGGGATTTCCTTTCGCACCTCATCGTATCTGCGTTCTTCCTCTTCGGACAGATCGATGCCTTCCTGGCAGGTCTCCACCAGCATATAAGCCGAAAATACCAGTTCTATGGAAGCATAATTCAAATACGTATCCGCCAGATAATTAGCATAAATTGGGAGATTCTTGCGTGGTGCCACTCCCTTGTCCAGGTCTTTTATAATTTTTCGAATCTGATTCATCGTTTCCTCCTGTCATGCAGGCTTTCTGCCTACAGTACTAATACCCATCCTGTCAGCCAGCGCAGTCCGTTTTCCACAAATTCGAGGCTTACCGGCTGTCCGGACAATACCGGATAGAACAGTAAGAACAGACCCACGGCTGCCGCCGCATATACATAAGCAAAAATGCGTTTCTTTTTATTGTCGCCGATAAAGCGGTACAATGTGTAACCGATCATCAAGGTAACAAATGGCACACTTGGAAAATAATGGTAAGCAAATGTACATCTTGGCACGAGCATCCACGGTACATACTGTACCAAATAAGCAAATATAAGGAACAATGCCGTCTTATCTGCTTTCTTCACTACAAGATAGATCATGTAAAGGAAAGCAAAGATGCCTGCCCACCATACAAGTGGGTTACCGAATGCACTGATTCCTTCGCGCATATCATTTGCCACCGTGTTGCAGTAGTAAAATACCGGGCGGATCATCGTCGGCCATTCATACCAAGTGGAAGAATACGGATGTGTCGCTTCCAGCTGGGAATGATAGCTGTACATGGATTTCTGGTTATTGATCATCCGCGTAAACAGACCATCTGTCGTTCCATCGTTAAATGGAATGTAGGAGCACAGATAGATCAGTCCCGGAATCACGATAAAGAATATGACACAGGCACCGATTGTCTTAAGGAAATTGCTCTTAAAAACATCTATAACATGCTGGTGCGCGATCGTTCCGGTGCTTCCGCCCGGATTGTTGCATGCCCTGCGGTATTCCATGTACCGATAAAGCATGATCGCCGCAAAGAACACCGCCAGTCCTGCTGCCGCATAAACTGCCGTCCATTTGCTGGCACAGCCGAGTCCCATCATCAGACCGCTTAAGAAAAGCGGAATCAGGGTCTTTTTAAATTCTGTATCGTAAAAACTTGTCTGCGCATAACGCAGCATAAAGTAAAACATGGCTATGATAAAGAATGTACCATATACGTCGATCGTGGCAATTCTTGTCTGCGTAAAGTGCATAAAATCAAAGGCAAACAACGTTGTAACCACACCTGCTACCCACGTCTGATGGAACAGTCTCTTTCCAAACAGATACAAAAACGGGAGCATTCCGATACCAAACAGCGTACCGATAATACGCCATCCAAACGGATTCATTCCAAAAATACGGATTCCGAGGGAAATAAAGATTTTACCCAATGGTGGATGCGTATTTTCGTAATTATACAAATTATGAATCATCTCATACGCCGTACGGGCATGATAAATCTCATCAAAATACGTTCCGCTGCGGAAGGTATGCGCATCGTCGTACTCATCCTGCTCATCGAAAAGTTCCGGATATTGGTCTTTATTGACCGGAACCACCAGATTTCCGTCCGCGTCTTTAAATACCATTTCTTTTAAGGTCACCAAATCTTCTACTGTCGTAAAGCGGATATAACGTGTCGTGACATTAAATGCTGTCGTCGCCTCCGAACCGCCGTCAGCGACAAGCTGCACATTGTTCCACTTGAATACATCTGAGACTTTCGCCGTTCCACCGCTCACATAATTGGTTCCATCGTTCGAAAGTTCCATATAGAGACTTCGGTTTTCATAACTTCCGGAAAATACTTCAAATTCTGTCAGGTTCTTCACTTCTCCAAAATCAAGAACAATCTGCTGTCCTGCCTGTGTCCCTTCCCAGCCGGTTTCCGGAGCACTGTTTTTTCCGAGATCATGGAATGCGAAAACACCATAAACAAGCATGATTGCAAATAAAATAATGTAATCCGTCTTTGTCATCTTTTCCATGACAACAGTTGGAATAATTTTCCATTCAAATCGTTTTTCCTGCTGTTTCTGTACTGGCTGCCGTTTCTTTTTCGATTTTCCACCCTCATCTACATTCGCTTCCTGCACGATCTCACTCTTCTTAAAGATCGTGTAAAGAAGGTAACCAAAGAGGAACAATGTCAATACCGCAACCGCACCGATAATATAGCCGGTTGGGCCTGTCGTTCCAAGTTCTACCGCCGTATAATATACGTGCGCGGTATTCATATAAACCACCAAGGTATAACCGATAAATCCGTAAAACAATTCCTTGCATGGACGATAGATAAATGCGGCAAGCATCAAAGCCACTGCCGGGAACAGATATCTCTCATGCATACGTACGGAAAAGCAGAACATCACGCTGATGACAACTGCCATACTAAGGAAATATTTGGACTTGTCATTTTTCATTTTAAAGAATACAACTGCACTGAGTACGACCGCTGCGACGATGGCAATGGTTCCCCATGTCTGCGCCGGAACAAACAAAAACTTCTCCGTCTGCTCATGCCAGTTCTTTCCAACAATCGCCCAGAAATTGTACGCATTGACGGAACAATATTCAAACATTCCCAGCGTACCGGTATATTTTTCCAACGACTTCTCCAGACCAAACGGAAGTGCTACAAGCACCATAGCCGCCAGAGATGCCAGACCGCCAATCAGGTCACGAAGCATCTTTTTCGTATTGAAATCATGTAAAAATACCTGCTCAATGATCGAATAAATAATGATCGGAGCAAACATAACCATCTGCGGTTTTAACAGCACGCCGGCACAAAAGGCAAAGTATGCTAAAATTCTCTTTTCTTCCATAAACAGGTAACAGGTCAGAAGAACCATACAGCACAATACGCCATCTACCTGCCCCCAGACAGAACTGTCAATGACAACTGCCGGATTCAGCGCATAAAGTGCGGAAAGCATCAGAGACATTCCCTCGGAAAATCTCTTCTTTGCCATCACGTAAATGAGATACGCTGCTGCCAGATCAAAAAGCATCGGGAACAATTTAATCATAAAAAGCCCCGTAGTCGAATAATTGTCAATGTTAAACAAGTGGCGGATCGCCGCAACCAGCCAAAGCACCAGCATATATCCCGGTGGATAGTCCGTTACATCACCCTCGTAAAAATGGGAGAGTCCTCCGGTAAATACCGTCTCCGACCAAGAGCGGAAACAGGTAATATCCACACTGTATCCTTCGTTCTTTACCGCAAGGATCGCTTTTACGATAAATGCCGCAACCAGAACAAGAATAATATTAAATTTCTGCTGCTTCATGGAATTCTTTGCGATCAGACGGCTTCCATCCACTTCTCCCTGAAACCACATCCAGTAAATCGCAAAAAATACAAATACGGTTACTACCGCAATGGTTAAAATATCTTGATACATCTCTTACATCCTTTCCCCTTCGTTCGTTGTATCTCACTCAGGAACGTTTTACGTGCTCATGAGTAAACAAATGGTCGGAACAATATTCATAACTTCCTTCGCATTTTGAGCAATACCGGAACTCAAGCTGCGGAGAATCGATCTCTGTCCTTCCACAAATGGCACATTTATGTCTTGGCTGCCCTGCCTGCTGCGCTGTATTTTTGTAAATGACGCGGCGTTTTTTCGCCTGTTTCATACGCATTCCCAGATGTGGTTCTCTTGCAATCGCATAAAAGATCACAAAATCCAGAAGCGCTGCCACGATCAAAAGCATCCGCATATATCCACGATAATCTCCCGTCTGCGCATATTGTACAATCTCGACAACATTCAGCAAAATGTAAATATATCCCAGCCATTTTGCTTTGATCGGAATGAGAAAATACAAGCGAAATACCGTATCCGGAAACAAAAACGCAAAGGCCAAAAACATGGACAAGTTCAAATCACTCAAATCAATCTGATTTGCAAGTCCAAATCCAATCTGCGGTGCCAGTGCCTGTCCATTCGCATGACAAACGACAAAATAATAGCCAAATGTCATAATGAGGATTAACAAAATTCCGTTAAAATAAAAGGCATTAAATCGAAATCTTCCCCAGATCTGCTCTAACATATTGCCGATCCAGTAATACACATACAACATGATACCAAAGAATATCATATTGATCAGTGCTCCACCGGAACCAATGCTCACATACGGATAAAAGAGAAATGTTACGATTCTCCACACTTGTCCATGCAGGATGGCATAGACATTGAGGCTCAGATACATCTCATAAAATCCCGGAACCACCAGTCCGATCACACTTCCAATAATGCTTACGATAACCATGTAACGCATCAAATTCGGGATTGCATATCGCCCTAATTTGCGCTCTACCTTATCAAACCATTTCATAAATATTAAAAACCTCGCTTTTAAAATAAGTTTTTCTTCTTAAAGAAGAACACTAAAACTACGGTTACGATCAACGTGATCGCGGTCACAATGTAGAATCCATAAGGGTTGTCCCCCAATGGAATATGCTGAAAGTTCATTCCGTAAAAGCTGGCGATCATCGTAGGGATGGAAAGTACGATCGTCACGGTTGACAAAAATTTCATAACCACATTGAGGTTATTGGAAATAACCGACGCAAAAGCATCCATCGTTCCGCTCAAAATGTCACTGTAAATTTTTGCCATCTCAATCGCCTGTTTGTTCTCGACGATAACGTCTTCCAGCAAATCTTCATCTTCCGGATATTTCTTAATTTTCTCCGTACGGAGCAGTTTCTCCAGCACCGTTTCATTGGAACGCAGAGACGTGGTAAAATAAACCAGACTTTTTTCCAATTCCAAAAGTTCGATCAGCTCTTTATTTCTCTGAGAAATATGCAGTTTTTCTTCGATCTGCTCACTCTTGCGGTCAATGATACGCAGGTAACGCAGATAAGAAGTCGCATTGCGGTACAGGATCTGAAATACAAATCGTGTCTTCTTAAACGTATAAAATTCCCGTTCACGATTGTTCATAAATGCTTTTAATACCGGTGTCTCTTCCAGGCATACGGTCACAATGATCTTTTCTGTCGTATAAATACCAAGAGGAATCGTCACATACCTGTCTTTTTCGTCTAAGGAAGGGATGTCCACCAAAATCACAACATAGTCATTCTCTATCTCCACACGGGAGCGCTCTTCATCATCCAGGGGCGCACGAAGATCGTCAATATCAATTCCCGTCGTAGCCGAAACGGTTTCGAGTTCTTCCATCGTCGGTTTGGTCAGTGCAACCCAGCATCCTTCCGTCACTTGATCCAATTCCTGCAGTCCGTCTTCGACTGTATTAAAAATTTGAAGCATGCTTCTTTCCTCCTATTCTCTGTAAATTGTAAACATAGATATTTTTATTATACTTTTTTGGGGAATCTTTGTCAAACTGTATTTGTTTTCTGTTTTATAGTAATCATTCATTGATACTTTTTCATTCTTTTACAATTTGCCGGAAAATTTTGCCTTTCGTGGTCTCCGTTCCACTACGGTCCGCGCAGATCAGAGGTCTCCCAGACCTCTTGCACCGCTCGCGCTCCAATAAACGCACAGGGGTATCGATATGCAAAATACGCATATCTGATACCCGTGTGTTTATACTCACTTCATGCAAATCTTTTCCGGCAAATTGCAAAATTTCCGAAAAATCAGCAATTGACTTAACACAAGCCGAAAAAAATACTTTAATATTAAAACTTCTTTTTTCGGTTTTTTTCTAAACAGAACGGCAACAAAACAAATTACAACTTATTGTTATAGTTTCCTGCCGTCCTTCTATCTGGGAATTGCCCATTCTATTTGGTAAAGTACAAAATCTGGTCTTCCTGCAAAGCCACCTGATCCAGGTTGTTTAAGCGGACAAATTCTTCCCAGGTCGTCTCATGCGCCATCAATACTTCGCCCAGGCTTTGCTTGCCATCGGTGATGTACACTTTTTTCTCTTCTTCCTCGCTCGGAGCGCTTGCGGAAGAAACGACTTCTTTTTTCTCCGGTTCTTCTGCCACTTTTTCCGGCTCCTTTTCTGCGTTTTCGCTTTCGGAGATTTTCGTGCCGCTCTCCTCCTGCGACTGCACCTGCGTTTCGGTCTCTGTCTCATCGGTAACAGCAGTGACAGGCAGTGGTTCGTCTTTTGGCGCCGGCATACAGATCATTCCCTGGTGGGCGCGTACCATCGGAATACAGATTTCCTGCCCCACCTGCAGATTGTACACATCTACATACGGGTTGGCACGCAGCAGCATTGCCATCGGGATCCGGTAATACCGGCTGAGCTGATACAGCGTATCTCCCGGTTTTATCACATGTACCATTCCATTACAATATCTGCGATTCATGAAATTTCCTCAATTCTATTTGCTTCTCTAACAGTATATTCATTTGCCAATTTTAAGTTACTTTCGAATTTTGTTTACAAAACGCAAATTTTGTCGTATACTATAACTCAAAGCGCAATTTTACTAAAACACATTTAATAAGTAGTAAATCATTTTCATAAAGATAGAGATATACGTTTCACATAATGGAGGTTAGTATGAACAGAGTAGGTATAGATATTGGCTCAACGACAGTCAAGATCGCGATTATCGACGAACAAAATAATATTTTATTTTCTGCATATGAACGTCACTACGCAAATATTCAGGAAACGCTTCGCGGCATCATCGAGCGCGCGTATGAGCAGCTCGGCGATCAGGCGATTGCACCGATGATCACCGGTTCCGGCGGATTAACGATCTCCGAACACCTTGACATTCCTTTTGTTCAGGAAGTTGTCAGCGTGGCAACCGCATTAAAAGATTTCGCTCCACAGACCGATGTAGCGATCGAACTCGGCGGGGAAGATGCTAAGATCATTTATTTCACCGGAGGAATCGAACAGCGAATGAACGGAATCTGTGCCGGTGGTACCGGTTCTTTCATCGACCAGATGGCAACCTTGTTAAAAACAGATGCTGCCGGGCTCAATGAATATGCCAAAGATTACCAGGCAATTTATCCGATTGCTTCCCGTTGTGGTGTATTTGCCAAAACGGACATTCAGCCGCTTATCAATGAAGGCGCCTCCAAACCGGACCTCGCCGCTTCCATTTTTCAGGCGGTAGTCAACCAGACGATCAGTGGACTTGCCTGCGGTAAGCCAATCCGTGGAAATGTTGCTTTCTTAGGGGGACCGCTTCATTTCCTTACGGAATTAAAAGCCGCATTCATCCGCACTCTCGAGTTGACCGACGATGCGATCATTGCGCCGGAGCATTCCCATCTTTTTGCGGCAAGCGGTGCTGCGATGAATTCAAAAGGTGAAGGCGAGACAACATTAAAACAATTATTGGACAAATTGAGCAGCAAGATCCATATGGAATTTGAAGTAACCCGTATGGAACCATTGTTTGCTTCCGAAAAGGAATACGAAGACTTTACGGCACGCCACAACAATCATGCCGTGAAAAAGGGAAATCTTGCCGATTACGAAGGAAATGTCTTCCTCGGAATCGATGCCGGTTCCACGACGACCAAAGTCGCTCTCGTCGGAGAAGACGGATCGCTTTTGTATTCGTTTTATGACAATAACAACGGAAGTCCGCTGAAAACGACGATCAAGGCCGTGAAGGAAATTTATGAACTTCTTCCGGACAGCGCAACGATCGTCCGCTCCTGCTCTACCGGTTACGGTGAAGCATTGATCAAGTCTGCCCTGATGTTGGACGAGGGGGAAGTCGAGACGGTATCCCATTATTATGCCGCTTCTTTCTTCGAGCCAAACGTAGACTGTATCCTCGACATCGGCGGACAGGATATGAAATGTATCAAGATTAAAAACCACTCGGTTGACAGCGTGCAGTTAAATGAGGCCTGCTCTTCCGGTTGTGGTTCCTTTATCGAAACCTTTGCCCGCTCCTTGAATTACGGGGTCAAAGATTTTGCGAAACTGGCCTTATTTGCCGAAAATCCGATCGACCTTGGATCGCGTTGTACGGTATTTATGAACTCCAAAGTAAAGCAGGCACAGAAGGAAGGCGCTACGGTAGCCGACATTTCCGCCGGTCTTGCTATTTCTGTTATTAAAAATGCATTACTGAAAGTAATCAAACTGACGGATCCGAAAGATCTCGGAACCAATGTCGTCGTGCAAGGAGGAACCTTCTACAACGATGCGGTTCTCCGCAGTTTTGAACGTGTCTCCGGCTGCCAGGCAGTGCGCCCGGACATCGCCGGCATCATGGGAGCTTTTGGTGCTGCCCTGATCGCACGGGAACATTACGAAGAAGGAATGCCTACGACCATGCTTCCTTTAGAGGATATCATTGCTTTGAAATTTGAAAGCTCGATGTCTCGCTGTAAAGGATGTACGAACCAGTGCCGCCTCACGATCAACAAATTTACCGGCGGCCGCCAGTTTATCTCCGGAAACCGCTGTGAACGTGGTCTTGGAATTGCCAAAAAGAAAAAAGATGTTCCAAACTTATTTGAATATAAAAACAAACGATTATTTGACCATTACAAACCATTGACTGCGGACAAAGCATACCGTGGCAAAGTCGGCATTCCACGTGTTTTGAATATGTACGAGGATTACCCATTCTGGTTTACGTTCTTCACGGAACTTGGTTACGAAGTCGTTCTTTCACCAAAGTCCAGCCGGAAGATTTACTCTCTGGGAATCGAATCCATCCCAAGTGAGTCCGAATGTTACCCGGCAAAACTGGCACACGGTCATGTCATGTGGCTGATCCATCAGGGTCTGGATTACATCTTCTACCCTTGTGTGCCTTACGAACGCTGTGAATTTGAGGGTGCCGGCAATCATTACAATTGTCCGATCGTTACCTCTTATGGCGAAAACATTAAAAACAACGTCGAGGAGCTTGCTGGTTCTGACATTATTTTCCAGAATCCATTTCTTTCTTTTGAAAGTGAAAAAATTCTTACCGACGAATTGGTAAAAGTGATCTCAAAGGCAAATGGCATCGCGGAGTCTGAGATCCGTCAGGCCGCACACATCGCCTTTGAGGAATTGACCGAAACGAGAGAAGATATCAAACGCAAAGGAGAAGAAGTCCTGAAATGGATGAAAGACAACGGCAAACATGGTATTGTCCTTGCCGGCCGTCCGTATCACATCGATCCGGAGATCAACCACGGAATTCCGGAATTGATCACTTCTTACGATATCGCCGTTCTTTCCGAAGACAGCGTGTCGCATCTGGAACCGATCAACCGCCCTACGATCGCGATGGATCAATGGATGTATCATTCCCGTTTGTATGCGGCCGCAACCTTTGTCCGCACCCAGGATAACCTGGATATGATCCAGTTAAATTCCTTTGGCTGTGGTCTGGATGCGGTAACAACGGATCAGGTCAATGATATCTTGACGGGTTCCAATAAGATCTGTACCGTCCTTAAGATTGACGAAGTAAACAACTTGGGAGCCGCCAGGATCCGTATCCGTTCACTGATCTCTGCCGTAAAAGACCGGGAACGAAAGGGCGTAAAAGCAGAGGTAAAAGACGCTGCTTACCACCGCGTCATCTTTACCGAGGAAATGCGTAAAAACTATACGATCCTCGCACCACAGATGTCGCCGATCCACTTTGATATGGTCGTTCCGGCACTTGCTGCTGCCGGTTATAACATTGTTCAGCTTCCTACCGGAGAGGACGAATTGGATTACGGTCTCAAATATGTTAATAATGATGCCTGCTATCCTTCTCTTCTTGTCGTTGGACAGTTTATGAAAGCTTTGCTTTCCGGAAAATACGACCTTGACCGCACCGCCATCATCATCACACAGACCGGTGGTGGATGCCGTGCGACAAACTATATCGGATTTATCCGCCGTGCCCTGCGCAAAGCCGGCATGGAACAGGTACCGGTTATCTCATTGAGTGCGGGTGTAGAAAAGAATCCGGGATTCAAGATCAACTACCGCCTCCTCAATGGAGCCATTCAGGCTTTGGTTTATGGCGATTTGTTTATGCGTGTCGTTTACAAAACCCGCCCTTACGAAAAAGTGCCGGGTTCTGTCAATGCCCTTCATGAAAAATGGAAACAGATCTGTATCGAAGCGGTAAAACATCCGAAACGTTCGGAATTCCACAAAAACATCCGTGGAATTATCAAAGATTTTGATACCATCGAACTTCGCGATGATGTAAAGAAACCAAAAGTTGGTATCGTCGGCGAGATTTTGGTAAAATATCTGCCGGCCGCCAACAACTATATCGTTAAACTGCTGGAAGAAGAAGGCGCTGAAGCCGTATGTCCGGACATGCTGGACTTCTTCATGTACAGTGCTTACAATAACATTTTTAAAGTGGAACACCTTGGCAAACCATCCTCTACGAAACTGCTTTCCAAAGCCGCCATCTGGTTTATGGAACGGTATCGTAAGGTAATGCGCCAGGCACTCGAAGAAAGTAACCGTTTTGAGCCACCGGCAAATATCTATCAATTGGCGGATTATGCCGCTCCATTCGTATCTGCCGGCAATCAGACCGGCGAGGGCTGGTTCCTCACCGGTGAAATGATCGAACTGATTCACAGCGGTGTACCAAACATCGTTTGTACGCAGCCATTTGGCTGTCTGCCAAACCATGTCGTTGGAAAAGGTGTGATCAAACAGCTCCGCTCCGCCTTCCCAGACGCCAACATCGTAGCCGTTGACTACGACCCGGGCGCCAGCGAAGTAAATCAGTTGAATCGAATCAAACTGATGTTAGCGACAGCGAACGAGAATATGAAGTAAAAACTGCACCCCACTGCCATTTCTTGCGAGACGAATATGCGCAAGCGCATATAGTCTCGCAAGAAATGGCAGTGGGCTGTTATAAGTTAAAAGTCTACGAATGTATTTTGCATCGTAAACAAAAAGTCTAATATTTTTTTCAAAATTTCATCTATTGATTCATCCAGCCAGCGCTTATCACTATGATCAACTCTATCACAATATTGTTTATTTTCAAAAGTTTTTTGGATTCTTTGAACCACTTCTGTTATATTATTCTCTCTCATATTCTTATCATTATAAACAAATTTCGTTAAACAATCATTCAATTTACTATTATTAACTTTGTCACATAAAAAATATAAATCGAAAATATCTTTATATCTCGTGCTAAACGCACCAAATTTCAACAAAGATCTTATCTTCTCTGCAAACATTTGCTCTTTTGAATTTGCCAATAACGATATTCCTTTGTTATCACTGACAATTTCAAAACAATATTCTTCTTGATCAATCTGCAAATGTTTATGTACTCCAAAATCAATTTTACTTTGAACACTTGTTTTTTCTGAATCCGTTACCAGTATTTTAACACTTTTCCCCTTATAATCCTGCTGATTCAATTCTGTAATCTGTGATATTCTTTCAATCGTTATATCAGGAAACACATTCAGTCTTTGTATGAATAAATCAATAGACTGATCAGATAAAGAATATTTTATAAAGTCTATATCAATATCCTGTGTAGCTCTTCGATTATTCTTTGTTAAATCTCTCATTAACACTCCACCTTTAATTGTTACATTATTCGAAAAAACACTTTGGGATATTGCCTTTAAAACAATATCCTGACACACACGTGCTCTTGCGTCTTGCTTTGAATATCCGCTATCTTCTAATTTTAAAATCATATCCCTAATTATCACTTAAAGCACCTCCAATTGTATCGTTTTCATAACCAAATTGGTCTTAGGCAATTTCTCAGCATATTCCTCCACAAGTTGGAAATCGAGTTCATATATTATTTTACGATAATTTCTTAGAATTTCTTTATAATAGTCAAACGGCATTTTATTCTTTTTCCTAATAAGTTCAATCAACAACCTTTCTTTTGAAAAAACACGAATATCATCCCCACAGTAATTTATTATTTCAACACCAATATCCAAACTATTATTATTATCAAAAATCTGTTTAACACTCTTATCAACTATCTTACTTGCGTTTTTATCTGTCGCAAGATAATAATATAATGGTATCGTATCTGTCAATCCTTGATAGTAAAATGCACTATTCAATGTAAATACTGCATGAGGATACTTCTTTTCTATAACAGCTGTATCCGACTCACATCTACTATTCGAATATATTCCCGGTTCCATTTTGTACAATTTTCCTTCTTGTATTGCTTTCTTTATCCTATAATCGGTGCCATACTTTTTTATGCATTCAGCATATGAAAAAATCATCTCTTCATCCCCTTTAAGTTTTTTTACGTATTTTTTATATTTTTACGGACAAATACTTTAATTTTAAATAAAAGTATACCTTGGATTAACGGATATGTCAATAGAATAATTAAAAAAGCCCCATATATTTCTATCAAACCTATATGCGCCTGCGCATATTCGGTGAACATGGAAATATATGGGGGCTTTACGTTCTTATAATTACTCTTTCACTGCTTCATTTGCAATAAAGCGGTTTACGGCACTAAACAATGCACGGATGGAAGCACGGGTAATATTGGAACTGATTCCCACACCGTGAGTCACGATTCCGCGGCTCTCGTCCATCAGATGGATATATGCTGCTGCCTGTGCGTTGGATCCCATCTGCAGTGCATGCTCGGTGTAATCCAATACCTTGATCGGCATATTGATCTCTGCCTGCAGTCCACGCTGTACAGCGTCAATCGGACCATTGCCATAGGCTTCGATCGTTTTTTCGTTTCCTTCAAATGTATAAGTCAGATAAACTTTTGTATCAAATCCACTTTCCGGCATTTCTTCGCTGAGGTCTTCTACTTTCAAGCGACGGAAGTGATATGGCTCTTTGCGGTCGATATAATGTGCTTTAAATTCTGACATAATCTGATCCGGTGCCACTTCACCCTGCTTTTCGGAGATTTTCTGGATTACATCAGCAAATTCCTTGTGCATGCTCTTTGGAAGTTTGAAACCAAAGTAGGTATCCATAACAAAGGCTACACCGCCCTTTCCGGACTGGCTGTTGATACGGACAATTGGTTCGTACTCTCTTCCCAGATCACTCGGATCGATTGGAAGATATGGAACTTCCCAGTGTTCATTGCCACGCTCATGCATTGCCTGAACCCCTTTATTGATTGCATCCTGATGAGAACCGGAGAATGCGGTAAATACCAATTTACCTGCATATGGATGACGCATATCGATATCCATTTTATTGCATCTCTCGTATACATCGATGATCTCATTTACATTTTCAATCTCCAATTCCGGATTGATTCCCTGGGAGAACATATTGTAAGCAATATTCAAAACGTCCACGTTTCCGGTACGTTCTCCATTTCCAAACAGCGTTCCTTCTACACGGTCAGCGCCGGCAAGCATTGCCAGTTCGGCAGATGCCACCGCTGTACCACGGTCATTGTGTGGGTGGATACTCAAGATAACACGCTCACGGTCTTTGAAGTGAGTTGACATCCATTCAATCTGATCGGCATAAACATTTGGTGTATTCATCTCTACGGTAGATGGCAGGTTGATGATCACCTTTTTGTCTTTGGAAGCGCCCCATTCATCCAGGACTGCCTCACATACTTCCAAGGCATACGGAAGTTCTGTTCCGGTAAAACTCTCCGGAGAATACTCTAAGATTACTTCTCCATCGTAATCTTTCATATATTTTTTAACCATCTTGGTTCCATCAATCGCAATCTGTTTTACTTCGTCCTGTGACATATGGAATACTACATCACGCTGCAATGTGGAAGTAGAATTGTAAATGTGTACGATTGCACGTTTGATTCCCTTCAGGGATTCAAATGTCTTTTGAATCAGGTGCTCACGGCACTGCGTCAAAACCTGAACCGTCACATCATCCGGAATCAGATTTCTCTCAACCAATTGTCTCAAAAAATCATATTCAATCTGGGATGCACTCGGAAATCCAATTTCAATTTCCTTAAATCCCAGTTTTACAAGCAGGTTAAAGAATTCAATTTTCTCTTCTACTACCATCGGCTCGATCAAAGCCTGGTTACCATCTCTCAAATCCACGCTACACCAAATCGGTGCTTTCTCAATTTCTTTATTTGGCCAGGTACGCTCTTTAAAATCTACGACCGGCACTCTTTTGTATCGTTTATAGTTTAACATCTCTTACATCCTCTCTTTTCAAATCAAATTCTTTCCAATACTTTATTTTACACCAAAATACAGGAAAGTCAAGTCATAGTACAAGTACGTACTATTCTGCTGGGGTAGCAGTCGGCTCTTCCGTCGGTTTCTCCACGTTATCCTCCGACTGCGTAAGTAGGACTTCTACCCTCACTTTTGATTTTAGTTTGAGATTCTCCGGCAGATCGAACTGGACTTCTACCGTATGCCGTCCGGCAGACAGTCCCTTGACATCAATATACGCACCAAGTGTCGTCAATGTCAATTTGCTCAGATCGTCTTCGCCTCCCTGTACAGTCACGCTGTTTCGTTTATTTTCATTCACATACGTAAAATTCAGATTATTGGGAAGGTTCTTCACATTAATATCGGAATTTACAAAAGAAAACGTACGCTTTCCATTTTTTTCGATCACACAGCGGATCGAAACGGTTGTATTTTCTTCTGTCAGTTTACATCCGGTATTGTACAGATATTGGGTCAGATCGATTTCCTGCTCAACATCTGTCTTGGCTCCCTCGACAGAAATCGGAACCTTAATGGATTTAACATTTTCCAGATCGGATTTCTTTCCGGAAATGACTACGCTATCCGGTTTATAATCCGTCTGTACATGACGGTAGCCCGAAGCCGGTGTGCCCGTCGCCTCTACATAAAGCGGAATGGTCTTCGTCGGAACGACCTCGACTTCCACATGAATGGTATCATTGCTGAAAGTTACATTGGAAGAATCGATAACTTCTCCTTCACTGTCATATAAAATTGGAGTTACATCCGCTGAAAAATTGCTGTTTTGCCCTTTCAGCTGCACTACCGCACCGATGGAATCTACCTTCTTAATCTTTGACTTCCCACCGGAAATCTCTATGATATTTGGCTGCGCCGTAATGTCTCCAAGAACATAGGATTCTGCCAGTTCACCTTCCGTATCAATCTGGACACGGACCTGCTGGCTCTCCTTTTCCTCCAGCGAGATACGAAGCACCTCATTATTCCAGTCAAGTTCTACATTTTCCTTTGTTGCCTTATTTAATTTCACCTGAATCCCGGCCGTATTTACCGTAGACAGTTTACTCAGATCCGCCGTCGCCGTAAAATCATCATTGGTCAGTTCTTCTACAAAGCTGCGCTTTCCTTTCACAACCACATCTACCATATCGCCGTCAACCACTTCATATACCTGGTTTAACGACGTAATGACATTTTCATTGATTACTTTAACCGGAATATCCGTAAACGTCTTTGTAATCGTCGGATCGGTGGTATTAATGATCACAAGCCAGACAATAAATGCCACAACAAGAGAGATCACTTTTAATCCGAAATTATTCATCAATTTGCTTTTCATCCACTTGTTTTTCATGTTTGTCTGCCCCCTTCCACCATTTCTTTCTGGCGTTGTCCGAAGAACGTTTTGACACACGTGTCAACATTTCCGTCAGCGTATCGGCATCCATATTTCGCGTCAATTTGCCATTCATCGCCGTCGATACAGCTCCTGTTTCCTCTGACACAATGATTGTGAGAGAATCCGAAACTTCGCTGACACCAAGCCCTGCACGATGTCTGGTTCCCAATTCCTTGCTAAGTTCCAGATTGTCTGACAATGGAAGATAACAAGTCGCCGATACCACGCGGTTATCACGCAGAATTACAGCTCCATCATGCAATGGAGTATTGTGTTCAAATATATTGATCAGAAGCTGGCTGCTGATCTCTGCATCAATCGGGATACCGGTTCTTTCAAACTCACGGCATTGAATCTCTTTCTCTACTACAATTAGTGCGCCCGTCTTCACCTTTGCCATCTCATAAACTGCTTTTACAATTCCCTGCACACTTCGTTCCGAATAACGATCCGTTTTGGATTTACTCTCATCAAACGGACTAATGGACGAAAACGACTTTCGCCCAAGCTGCTCCAGAGCATTGCGAAACTCTGGCTGGAAAATAATTACAATTGCTGTAATTCCGATCACCATCGCATTCTGGAAAATCCATAGCAGCACATTCATTCCCAAAATCACGGCAATCAGCCATACAATGAACAATACAACGATACCTTTCATCAATGCCCAGGCACGGGTATCCTTGATCCAGATTATGATATGATAAACAGCAAATGCAATGATAAGTATCTCAATAATATCTATGATGTTAATTGCGGGCATCGTAAGCCATGCCACATAATCTTTAAAAAAACTTCGTATCATTTCCATACGTGCTCATCTCCTGCCTGCCTATTTTCGGCTTTATTTATGGTCAGAATTCATATCTTCTTCCAACACTTTTTCGATCTCCTCTTTTAGATCGATCATTCCCTCATCCCGATCTTCTTCAATTCTGGTCACCGTCTTATCTCCCGGTGCGACCTTCATTTTCGGAACGGCTTTTACATAATATAAATACTCTTCATCTTCAAATTGTAGTTTATGCACTCCGGTATAATCGAGTGTCATACGGAAAAACTGTACCAGATAAGAAATCACTGCTGTCAATGCCATCCCCAGAAGCAGTTTCATAAGATCGGTGTCAATCTTCCAAAACGCATCCCCGGCGATCACGCCCGTCATTCCGGCAACCAGACCAACAAAAATGCCAATCTGTGATGCATGATTAAAACGACCGCGGCGGATCAAAAATACAACTACATAAACAATCACAAACGTGATCATATAAAGAAGCATTTCCTTATTTTGAAGAAGAAACTGAATGCAGTACTGCAATCCTTCCAGTGTATTTCCGGTATCTACCGAATTTTGTGAAATCATATAATAATTTTCGACCGCAAGCAGAATATATCTTACGAACACTCCTGCCAGACACGCCGGAATCATCGCCAGATTCAAAAACAATGCGGCTACGATTGGCACGGCAAGCACAATGTTCAACGGCCAAAGTGCCGGAATCAAAAGAACCAGATAACTCTGACTCTTTGCATATCGGCCAAACAGCAGAAAATATATCAGGAGAACAAACAAAAAACATGCTGCCACCAGATAAGAAACCGCTGAAATTTCAAGTGCCGCAAGTACCGCCGCAAAAAAAATGATAACCGAATCCGGCACAAATCCACTGATCAATGCCAGAATAACGGACAACGGAAGTCCATATTCCCGGAGTTCTTTTGAAAACGGAAGCTGGTACAAAATGATACTATAAAGGATCAAACTGATCACAATCTTCAAAACAGAACGGACAATTCGATAGTTTTTTTCATAAAATTCTTTACATCTGGTTTTCAAAACCAGCAATGCCATCATCATAAATTCCGCTCCTCCTTATTTCCATTTTCCTCTTCTTCCCTCTCATAATAACGAATCAGTTCCTGCAAAACAAGATAATACTCCTTGACACGTTTCTTTGACGCTTCGTATTGAACTGAAGAAACGCTCACTGTGACAAAAGAAAATAATCCCAAAAGCAGAATATAAATTACGAGATACGTTCGTCCAATGCTGATATAATCGAGTTCCAACGCATTGGTGATCAAATATTCCATATTGTACAATCCGGCGATCACCGCGATCAACACGACAGCGCATGTCACACAGACAAGCGTTTTCAAAATCTGCAGACGGATATAATCCATTTTGTAATATTTTGTCCGTGCAAAATCCTGTTTTCCCTCATGCGACTCATAGTCCGCGAGACGGATCATCATCCTTACTTTTTGTTCACTAACCATATATACTCCACTTCTTTGTCATAAAATCGTCAACCGGTATAGTACTACCTATATTTAATTATAACAAAATATCCGCTCTACGCAACAAAAAATTTATTAAATATTGGTTACCAACTATTTCGAGCGATTGATAACGACCATATCCCCCACCTGCAAAACGTCATTTCCATTCGGAATGATAATGCTTCCTTCTCGCTGTATCATAATGATCAACTCATTTTTTCCGGTTTTGATCTCGCTCAGTTTCTTTCCGACGTATTTGTGGCCCTCCTCCAAATGCTTTTCAAGAAGCCGGATTCCGGTCACTTCCTCCGGTGCAAGTGCGCTGAGGATCAGACGGTCTCCTTCCAGCAGTATCGTCTGGCCGTTTGGGACAATATTTTTGCCTTCCCGCTCCAGCAGGACAACAAGCGTCTCCGGCGGCAGATTGATCTCACAGAGTGCCCTTCCGCACCAGGCATGTTCTCTCGTTACCATAAATTGGATAAATTGAACCGGAACTTCGTTGGAATAGTCATTGAACGTTTTCAATACCGTGTCGCTCTCGTCAATCATATCCAGTTTTTTTGCAACTGCCGGAAGCAATGCACCCTGGAAAAGAATGGAAAACAAGACGACCGTAAATACAATATGATAGATATCATTTTCCAGATTCAGGCTCTGTGTCGCCATCATGGCAAACACGATGGAAGCCGCTCCACGCAGTCCCGACCAGCAAACGAGGATCTGTTGCGCTGCTTTTGCCCGAAATGGCGTTAGAACAAGGATCACAGACAACGGTCTTGCGATAAATGTCACGATCAGTGCGATGACAAGAGCCGGCAAAATTACCTGCGGCAGTCTTGACGGAAATGCCAGTAGTCCCATCAAAAAGAAAATCAGAATCTGGGTAAGTCCGGTCATACCATCAAAGAAATGAACCAGATTGGTCTTATTCTTAATGTCAGAATTTCCCAGTACAATTCCTACAATGTATACGCTGAGATAACCATTTGCGCCCATTGCGGTCGGCATCGCATAGGCCAGCAAAGCAATTCCGACGGAAAAAATAATATCAAAACCATCCGTAGAAAACCGGCAGTGCTTCATGAGATAAACCGAAGCCGCGGCAAACAAAATACCACATACGATGCCTCCGCCGATCTGCAGAACGATCATCTGAATAAGCTGATACGAATTCAGACTTCCCTTTGCGACCGTGATCAAAATAGCCGTCATCATATACGCCACCGGATCATTACTTCCACTCTCCAATTCCAGCAGAGAGGCCGTATTGTATTTGAGGTTTAACTGTTTGGAACGCAATATGGAAAAGACGGAAGCCGCGTCGGTAGAACTGAGCAGTGCTCCGATCAGAAAACTTTCAATCCATGAAATCGAAAGAATATAATGACAAAGAAGTCCGGTCACGCCCGCTGTCAGCAGCACGCCGAACGTCGATAATAAGACAGCCTTTCCCGCCGCCGGTCTGGCATGTTCCCAGTTTGTTCCAAAACCGCCGTAAAACATAATAAAGATTAAAGCGATCGAACACACCTGCTCCGCGAACGAATAGTTGTCAAACGGGATCTTAACCACTCCATCGGAGCCAAAAAAGATACCAAGTAATATAAAACCAAGTAAAACCGGGATTCCAAAACGGTCAGAAACCCGGTCCAAAAAAACACAGATTAAAATAATCATGGCGATTAAAATAGGGCTAATCATCCAATCCCCCTTCTTCTAAATTCCAAGTCCAATTTTCTGCTCCTAACGAGGCAATCGTCTGTAATTCATCTGCAATATTGAGTGCATGATCTCCAATTCGTTCAAAATCCGTAAGCATTTCCGAATATAAGATACTTGCCTGATACGAACATTCTTCCTTCTGAATACGTTCCATCATGCGCTCGCGGCATTTTTTCGTGAGATCATCAATCTCTTGCTCTTTCTCTGCAATCCTATCGTGCCATTTTCCCACGTCACCATCTACATCTGTTAGTGTAGCAAATAACTCATCGCAGATTTCTTGAAGATAGGCGGCTTCTTTTTTTGCCTTCTTCGAAAATTTGACACCCATCTTTTTACGGTTTTTCGAATATTCCGCAATATTCATTGCATGATCACTGATCCGCTCTATATTCCCGGCAATGGCATAATAGCTGCTGAAAACGCCGCTTCCGATCGTCGTATTTTCGTGGGAAAGTGCGTTCGTAATAAGACAGGAAATCTGCGTATTCATCTGATCCACCTGCTCTTCCGTCGCAGCGATGGTCTGAAACATCTCCTTGTCATTTTTGGTAAATACATCAAACGCATTGTGTACATTTCGCTCCGCCATACGGAGCATATCCCACAATTCTTTTTTTGCCTCTTCCGTACTGACTGCGGATTGCCCCAGAGTATCCCGGACATTAAACTGCATCCGAGGCAGAACACCTTGAATTGCACCATCCTTTTCATTCACTGGCAATATTTTCTGCGATATGTTCGCAAGCACCTCACCAAAAGGAAGGAGAAGAATTGTTGTCACAACATTAAATAGTGTATGTAAATTGGCGATCTGACCGGGTACATTAGTCGGAGTAAATGCCTGCAGCCATCCGATCAGCGGTGTGACGATGCAAAGAATCGTAAACAGGAACGTTCCAATAACATTAAAGGTAAAATGCACGATCGTTGTCCGCTTTGCATTGCGGTTTGCGCCGATGGAAGCAAGAAGTGCCGTAATACACGTTCCAATATTCTGTCCAAAAAGAATAAATGCTGCACTGTTCAATGTAACGATTCCACTGGCTGCAAGTGCCTGCAGAATTCCCACTGAAGCCGATGATGACTGAATGATCGCCGTAAAGATCATTCCGGCAAGAATTCCCAAAAGCGGATTTTCAAAACGAGTCAAAAGTCCGACAAATTCCTGTGATTCACTAAGTGGCGCCATTGACGAACTCATCATGTCCATTCCGATAAAAAGGATTCCAAGCCCCGCCACAATATTTCCGATATGATGGATTCTTTCATTTTTCAGAAATACAAGCACAGCTACGCCGACAAAGGCGATAAATGGTGCCAATGCTCCGATATCCAACGCAATCAGCTGCCCGGTGATCGTTGTTCCGATATTAGCACCCATGATGATCCAGATTGCCTGCGTCAACGTCATCATGCCACAATTTACAAATCCTACTACCATTACGGTTGTCGCCGAAGAGGACTGGATCACTGCAGTAATAACAGCACCGACCAATACTCCCAGCAAACGATTGGAAGTCAGTTTTTCAAGAATCTGCTTCATTTTATCGCCTGCTGCATTTTCGAGTCCCTGGCTCATCATCTGCATACCATATAAAAACAGTGCAAGTCCTCCGAGCAACCCCATAATATCTGTTAATTTCATCGTTGTATCCCTTTCGTTTTATGTTATAATTCCTGTTCGTCATTCATGCGGTAGCCGACTCCAAGTTCGTTTCGTATATAGCGGTATTCGCCGGGTGTCTCACCAAATTTTTTACGAATATTTGCCATATTTACTTGAAGTTTTTTGACACTACCGGGATCTGAATATCCCCACACTTTTTTAATAATTTCAGCATAGGTAAGTACTTTTCCGGCATGTACGGCAAGCAGCTCTACGATATTATATTCGGTCTGCGTCAACCGTATCTCTTCTTCTCCGATCGTAACTCTTCTGGCATCGTAGGAGATTTTCATATCTCCCAGTTGAAATTCTTGTCTAATCCCTGTTCCGGCGCCCTGAAATCGTGCCGTCCTTAGTGTGGCTCGTACCCTTGCCAAAAGTTCATCGGTTCCAAACGGTTTGGTAATATAGTCATTGGCACCGAGATCCAGTGCCTCTACTTTGTCTGATTCATCACTTCGCGCCGACAGTACAATAATCGGCGTATCCGAATCCTTCCGTATCTGTTTTATCACCTCTGTCCCATCCATATCCGGCAGTCCAAGATCCAAAATAACAACATCCGGATGATGTGACCAGAACATCGTCAAACCGCTTTCTCCCCTTTGAGAAAAGATTGTCTGATACTCATGCGTCTCAAAGATCATTTTCATAAAATTGCAAATGTTAATCTCATCTTCTATCACTTGCACTTTATACTTATTCATTTTCGGTTTCCTCCAATTCTAAGGCAAAGCGGATGCAGCATCCCCCTTCCTTTCGATTCTCTGCCGTAATCGCGCCACCATGTGCCTTAATGATCGAAGCACACACAGCCAGACCGATTCCCATGCTTCGTTTCTGGTTATCCACCGGCGCATCTTTCACAGAAAAATAATCTTGAAAAAGTCCTTTCATTCGGTCTTTTTCGATTCCACATCCATCATCCCGGACTTCAAATACCGCTTTATCTCCCAGCACAAACACATGAAGTTCCAGTGTTTTCATTCCCTTCGCGTGCTGCACGGCATTTTCCAAAAGATTCATAAGAACCTGTTCAATCAGCACTGCATCCATTGGGATACTGGTAAATTCTTCCGGTATCGACACCTTCACTTTTTGATTCGGATACCGTTTTTTAAACTGCGTCAGCACCGAATCGATCAGTTCTTCCAAAACTGTCGATGTCTTGACAAGTTTCACTCCATCGTTGTCAATCCGTGTAATGGACAAAATATTTTCCACCATTCCGATAAGCCATCTGGCATCTTCCCGAATTCCGTCCGCCAGCTGCACAACCTGATTCTCAGACAAATGCTCATAATTTTGTACAATTGCCGAACTGGATCCGTAAATCGTTGTAAGCGGAGTCCTAAGATCATGAGAAACCGCCCTTAAAAGGTTTCCGCGCATTTTTTCGTTGATACTCTCTGCCCGCACACGTTCCTGCCATTTAAGCTGTGACGTAATCGTGCTCGTCATTGCCGTGATCACAAGCATGATCACCGCGGAAATGATATTTTCCGGAATGCTGAAGTTAAAGGCAAAATATGGAAAAGCAAACGCAAAATTAAGTACAAGTACACTTAACAGCGAGGCGATGATCCCATACACAAATCCATCCGTAAATCTCGACACAAAAAACACTGCCATCGCCATAACTGCCGGCGGTACGGTCTCTGCCGAAAATTTTGTTTCCAACAGGAGGCAGAGCAAGAATGCCCCCGCCAAAATACTGAACATCTTCAATCCGTCAATTATGTACTTTGTTACATTTTTCATTTCTTTCCATCTCCTCCGTTTTTTATTATACAGATATGGTAGTAAAGAATCAGCAAAGAAACAAGACTTTTTTTCAAATTTCCGTAATCTTTCAAAAAAGGTTTGCATTTCGTGAGCGCTCTCGCTCCAACAAACGACGCAGGGGTATCGATATGTAAATGACACATATCTGATACCCGCGCGTTTGTACTCACGTCATGCAAACCTTTTTGATAAATTACTAAAATTCTAAAAATACTAATTTACTACTTATTTTTTAAGTATTCCCGCTTGGAAAACTCTGATCTCCTTTTCTAATTGAAACGCCGTTTATTTCACATTAAAGGCATTCATTCCCGGATATACTGCACTTTCGCCAAGTTCTTCTTCGATACGGAGAAGCTGGTTGTATTTGGCTACACGCTCGGAACGGCTTGGTGCTCCGGTCTTGATCTGGCAGGTGTTGAGTGCCACGGCAAGATCGGCGATTGTCGTATCCTCTGTCTCGCCGGAACGATGGGATGAAATTGCTGTGTATCCGGCTTTATGTGCCATTTTAATAGCTTCCAATGTCTCGGATACAGAACCGATCTGATTGAGTTTGATCAAGATACTGTTTCCACAGCCAAGCTCAATTCCCTTTGCCAGACGCTCGGTGTTTGTTACAAACAAGTCATCGCCAACCAACTGTACTTTGTCGCCAAGTTCTGCTGTAAGTTTTTTCCAGCCTTCCCAGTCTTCTTCGTCCAATGCGTCCTCGATGGAAATGATCGGATATTTCTCAACCAGTTTTTTCCAATGGTCAATCAACTGCTCTGACGTATAAACCGTTCCGGCTTTTGGAAGTTTATATTCTCCCACAGTGCCTGTTTTCCATTCGGAAGAAGCGGCATCCATCGCAATCTTGAAATCTTTTCCCGGCTCATATCCTGCTTTTTTTACTGCCTCGAGAATGGTTTCGATGGCTTCTTCATCGGATTTCAATGCAGGTGCAAAACCACCTTCATCGCCGACAGAAGTAGCCAGTCCTCTTTCTTTTAAAATCGAAGCCAGCGCATGGAATACTTCCGCACACCAGCGAAGACATTCTTTAAAAGAAGGTGCTCCGACCGGCATGATCATAAATTCCTGCACATCAAGTCCGGAAGACAATGCATGGCATCCTCCGTTTACAATATTCATCATCGGAACCGGAAGACGATTTCCACTGATTCCGCCAAGGAAACGGTACAACGGAATCTCCAATGCATTGGCTGCTGCCTTCGCACAAGCAATCGAAACCGCAAGGATCGCATTGGCTCCCAGATTGGATTTGTCCTTTGTTCCATCGGCTTTTCTCATCGCTGCATCTACCGCGTAAATATCCGACGCATCCATTCCTTTCAACGTCTCCTGAATGGTCGTGTTGATATTTTCAACCGCCTTGGAAACACCTTTTCCAAGATATCTTCCCTTGTCGCCATCACGAAGTTCAAGCGCCTCAAATTCACCGGTAGAGGCTCCGGATGGTGCGGTTCCTCTTCCCATCACACCGCCACACAGATAAACTTCTGCCTCTACGGTCGGATTTCCACGGGAATCCATAATTTCTCTTCCTATTATCTTTTCAATCTGCAAATGATTCACTTTTTTATTCTCCTTTCAAAAAACAGTCTTGTAGTTAGTGTTTGCTAACAATCATTAGTATATTCTAATAATTTGCAAAAAACAAGAGATTTTCCCCACAAAAACGACTTTTAAAATGAGAATCTTTTTCATTACTGTAAATGCTTTTCGTATTTTCCCACAACGGACATTCCATCTTTTACAACGACAAACGCATGCTCATCCACCTCTTTTAACTCACGCTTCAAATGAGCACATTCGTATTTGGACAGAACGACAATGACCATATACGTATTTTCCTCGGTATAACCGCCCTTCGCTTCCCACCAGGTCGCATCCCGGTGATATTCATTGACAATATAATCAATGATCTCCAGCGGTTTCTTTTTGGTAAATATTACCACTTCCGTGTTAATGTTCTGGGTATGCGTCCGGTCGACCATCAGCATATTTACCGCCGAATAGATAATGCTGTACACCGCCGTAGGAAGCCCGAACAGCACCGCACAAATAATGTAAATAACGGCATTTACCGACAATGACACTTTCCCGACACTAAATCCCTTGAACCGTTTGGTAAAGATCATTCCAACGATATCCAGACCGCCACTGGAGCCCCCGGACTGCAATGCTATGCCGATTCCGGTTCCGCCAAAAATCCCACCGATGATGCTCGCGGTAAGAGAATCCTGCACAATCGGCACCGCCGGTATCGGGATCAGACTGAGAAACAGTGTCTGACTGATCACGCAGACCAGTGTGCGAAAGAAGAATTTCTTACCAACAAATACATACGCCAACGCAAAGAGCGGAATGTTCAGAAGCATGTTGATGATACCGGCAATGTCCGTCGCTCCGGCTACCACATGAAGATATCGCACCAATACCGTACGAAGCACCTGGCTGATTCCCAGAACTCCGCCATTGTAGAGGTTTGCCGGTACGATAAAAAGGTTAATGCCGGCTGAAAAAATCAGCATCCCGATCACTGCCATCGCATTTCGTTGCCAATATTCCCGCTTTGTATTCATATCCTCGCCTCTTTTCTCGAAAAGTGTGTTTCTGAGTTTATTTTAACAGATTGTTTTCCTTCTTGCCAGTACAATTTTACCCATCTGAATCACTATGGTCGGTGCCACCGCCAACCCCAGAATAAAAGCATATTGCGCCTTATTTAACGGCATGACCTCAAACAGATTGTTCAGCCCCGGAATAAAGAGAACTGCCGCCAGCAATAAGGTACCTGCCGCAAATGCACCGATGCTCCACAAATTCGTAGAAAGTTTTACATCAATAAGCGGACGTTCACTCCGGCAGGTAAATCCGTGAAACAACCGCGCCAGCGTCAGGGTCGCAAATGCCATCGTCGCCGCCGTTGCCGCGTCTTTCTGCAAGCCCATCGCAAAAGCTGTCATCGCCGCTGTCGCAATGAGTGCACCATATCCCAAAAGACGTCGCACAAATTTTCCTGTAAGGATACCTTCTTTGGGATTTCTTGGCTTTTGCGCTAATAATTGCGGATCCGATGGTTCCATACCGATGGCAAGCGCCGGCAGCGAATCGGTCAATAAATTTATAAAGAGAAGATGCACCGGTTCAAATGGCGACGGCAGTGCCAGCACGGAACAGGCAAGTACCGCAAGGATTGCTGCCATATTTCCGGAAAGCAGAAACTGAATTGCATTTTTAATATTGCGATAAACATTTCTTCCGTTTAAAACGGCTTTGATGATCGTTGCAAAATTGTCATCCGCGAGAATCATCGCCGACGCATCTTTCGACACCTCTGTACCGGTAATTCCCATCGCCACGCCAATATCGGCTTTTTTCAATGCCGGTGCATCGTTGACACCATCGCCCGTCATCGCCGTGATGCGCCCTTTCTTCTGCCAGCTTTTTACAATTCGGATTTTGTTTTCCGGCGATACTCTTGCATAAACGGAGATTTCTTCCAAAAGCTTATCCAATTTTTCATCGCTCATGGCATCCAATTCTTGCCCGGTCACCGCCAGATCCCCCTCTTCGAAAATTCCAATCTTTTCCGCGATAGCCGCCGCTGTCACTTTATGGTCACCCGTGATCATTACGGGGCGGATTCCGGCAAGTTTGGCTGTGCGGACTGCCTCTGCTGCTTCTGCCCGCGGTGGGTCGATCATTGCCACCAACCCAATAAATGTAAATCCATTTTCCTCGTCTAGCGTCAGTTTTTCGCCCTCATCCACTTCTTTATACGCAAAGGCAAGCACACGGAGACCATTTTCCGAAAATTCCTGATTCTGCCGCAGGATTTCTTCCTTTATCTTGTCATTGATCTCACGGTTTCTCCCACTTTCTGCCAATTTTACACTCCGATCCAGCAGAACATCGACAGCACCTTTGGTAAGTATCGTCGATACACCATGCAGACGGTATTTTGTACTCATCAGCTTGCGTTCTGAATCAAAGGCAATTTCTTCCAGTCTTGGCATCATTTCACGGATGTCTTCTTCTGAAATTCCCGCTTTTGTCAGCCCTGCTTTTTGTGCCATTGTCAAGAGACAGCTCTCCGTCGGATCCCCGATTTCCTTGCCATTTTGAAAAGAAGCGTCGTTATTCAGGATTGCATTATACAAAAGCTTTCGGTGCAATGGTTCGATCAGATCCAATTCCTCCGGCTTCAAAACCATATGATCGATATAAATGTCCGTTACCGTCATTTTATTTTGTGTCAGCGTCCCCGTCTTATCGGAACAGATTACCGACACGCACCCCAGACTTTCCACAGCTTTTAGCTCTTTGATGATGGCATTGTCTGCTGCCATTTTCCGCGTCCCCATCGCCTGCACGATCGTAACGATGGAACTGAGTGCCTCCGGAATCGCCGCTACCGCAAGCGCCACGGCAAACATGAGCGAATCCAGCACCGGCTGCTTCTGCCAGATTCTGAGTGCAAATACAATGGCCGAAATAATCATAATAACAATGGCAAGTTTCTTTCCAAAATCATCCAAACTCGCCTGCAATGGCGTCTTTCTCTCCTGCGTAGCATTCATGAGATCTGCAATCTTTCCCATTTCTGTCTGCATTCCCGTCGCCGTCACCAGCACCGTTGCGCGCCCATATGTTACCAGCGTACCGGAATACACCATATTAATCCTGTCTGCGAGCGCTGCTTCTCCCACGATAGCCTCGTTTGTCTTGTCAACATTTGCCGATTCCCCGGTCAACGAACTTTCATTGACCTGTAGCGAATAATTGTCCAAAATACGCCCATCCGCTGCAATCATATCTCCCGCCTCCAAAAGCAAAATATCTCCCGGCACGACATCTTTGGAAACAATTTCCATTTTCTTTTCCTCACGAAGCACCTTTGCGTGTGGCGACGACAGGGCTTTCAACGAGTCCAGCGATTTTTCCGCCTTAAGGTACTGTACCGTTCCAAGCACCGCATTCATCACAATGACAACAAAGATCACGACGGTGCTCTCTACATTTCCGGATAGCATCGACACAACCGCCGCAATGATCAAAATGATAACGAGCAGATCCAGAAACTGCTCCGCAAAGATTCGCACCGGACTTTTTTTCTTTGCTTCCTTCAGGCAGTTTTCTCCCGTCTCCTGGCGTATTTTCAACACCTCACTCTCCGTCAAACCCTCTTCGGAGGCGTGCTGGTTTCGAAGAACTTCTTCCTTGGTCATTTGGTAAATTTCTTTCATAATCATAATCCTTTCTTGTTTTTGAGAGTTGCTCTTTTTAGTTTTTCTTGTTGTGGAGGCAACGGAATTTGCTGGGTTTCCCTGTTTACGTTGCCTTTCGCGCAATTTCTTGTCCGAGACGGACTTATTAATAAGTCCTCAACTTGCTTTGTGCTCCGCACTCCCGCAAGTTGCCACATTCGCACTCCGCGCTATCGCGCTCCCTGCTCATGTGGTTTGTGTCTCTAGACAAGAAATTTCTTTTTCTGCAAGCAGAAAGCAATTTCTTGTCCGAGACGGACTTATTTCGTCAAAAAAAGACTTTCTGTGCACGCAAAACACATGCACAAAAAGTCTTGTTCAACAATTTCTGTTCCGTAGACCCCGGATTCTTTCGAATCGTACTGACGAAATCTACACCGGACTTTTCAAGTTCGGAACTACTCCCTCTTTGCAGGTTATTCTTATCCTATCATGTATTCTTCCCCATGTAAAGAGGTTTTATACAAGAAACGGTTAAGAACTAGCAAAGATTCTTAATGCTCTCCACGATCTGAGGAAGCGTTAAGCCATTTTTCTCCATTACTTCTGCCACATCATAACGGTCTAAAAATTCTTTTTTGAGACCAAAGTTCAGCACTTTCATGTCGGAATCGCCGTAGAAACGTGCGATTTTTTCACCAAAACCACCATCGAGGATGCCATCTTCCATCGTCACAACGACATCATGATCTTTCTTCAAATTCTCCAAAAGTTCTTCGTCCACGCCAGTGATATAATATGGATTGATAACCGTCGCATCCATACCATCCTTCTTCAGCATTTCTGCTGTCTGCTCAGCAAGAGTATAAAATGTTCCGAGCCCGATCAATGCCACTTTGCTTCCTTTTTTTGTCACCTCGTAGCGATTCAATTTTGAAAAATCTTTCGTAACTTTCTTACCATCGGATACCATGGCGCCACCCGGGAGACGAATTGCAACCGGATGTTCCTTCTGCTCAATACTCCAATCCAGCATCGCGAGATATTCTTCCTTTGTCGTCGGAGCAAGATAGACAAGATTTGGAATATTAGCCATCATCGGAATGTCATACAAACCAAGATGCGTCACGTCATTCATGCCGTACACCGATCCCCAGAATGTAATGATCGTCGCCGGATTATTATTGATACAAAGATCCTGTGAAAGCTGGTCATACGTTCTCTGAACAAAAGTACTATAAACACCATACACTGGTTTTCCGCCATTTGCCGCGATACCGGAAGCAAGGGCAACCGCCGTCTCTTCTGCAATACCCACATCGACGAACTGCTTGCCGGCCTCTTTTCTCTTGTCCTCAGTAAATCCCATTACCGTCGGCGTTCCGGATGTGATAGTTACGACACTCGGATCCTTTTTCATTTTATCAAGCAGATAAGAAACCGTCACATCTTCGTAGCCTTCGCCTTCCATTTCCATCAAAGGTTCTCCGGTATCTATATGAAATGGTCCGCTGTAATGCCACTCTTCTTTATGAGCTTCTGCCGGTGCATATCCTTTTCCTTTCAATGTCTTAATATGCACAACGACCGGCTTTTTACTGTCTTTCACTGCCGCAAATGCATCAATCAGCGCACGCACATCATTTCCCTCGTCCACATAGCGATAGTCAAGTCCCATCGCGCGGAACAAATTGCATTCTGCCGTTCCTTTCGTCTCACGGAGCAGTCTGAGATTCTGGTACAGACCACCATGATTTTCAGCAATCGACATGTCATTGTCATTGACCACAATAATGAAATTGCCACCAAGCTCTGCCGCCCAGTCAAGGCCTTCCAATGCCTCACCGCCACTAAGCGATCCATCTCCGATCACCGCAATCACATTGCCATCTTCCTCTTTCAGGTCGCGCGCCTTAGCAAGACCAAGTGCCAGGCTCACCGACGTTGACGTATGCCCAACGGTAAAATGATCGTGCTCGCTCTCATGCGGATTACTATATCCGGAAACATCGTCGTAATGCTCCTCATACAAATACGCATCCTTTCTTCCCGTCAGCATTTTGTGCGGGTATGTCTGATGCGATACATCATAAACAATCTTGTCCTTTGGTGATTCAAATACATAATGCAATGCGATCGTCGCCTCTACCATACCAAAGTTTGGTCCAAAATGACCACCGTGAATACTTGCTCGTTTCAATAATGCAGCTCGCATTTCTTCTGCAAGTGCGGTCATCTGCTCATCATTTAATTTTTTTACGTCTTCGGGTCCATTGATATTTTCTAAATACATTTGTCTTCCTCCCAAGTTAATTTTCCAGTTTCAACAGCTTTTTCATATCTTGATATCTTATAATCCAGTTTGTCCATTGCCGCCTGCAGCTGCGCTTTCTGCTCTTCCAATTTTTCTCGCTGTTCCTGCAGAAGCTGAAGTCTTGCTGCAAAAGTCGAATCGCCCTGCTGGAATAATTTTACATATTCAATCAGAGCCTCCACCGGCAGTCCTGCGCTTCTCATACAAATTGCCAATTCTACCCATCCGAGATCACTTTCCTGATAATTCCGGATGCCATTTGCGTTTCGCGTCACTTCCGGAATCATTCCGATCCGCTCGTAATACCGCAATGTATCTGCGCTGATATCATACTTTTCGCTGACTTCCTTGATCGTCATAAGCTGTCACCTCCTATGTCAAATCTCAATTACAATATTAGTATAACACTTGGAGTGAACTCTAAGTCAAGGAAAAATTTGCTTGGGGGTGTAAACTCCTGCTATATCAATCCACCAGATTCTTCACTTCCTCCAGCGGAACATTCAATTCCTCCGCAATCGTTTCCGGAGTTTTCCCACTCATAAAAGCCTTAAAAACCTGTTTGGCAAATATTCTTTCTTCTCGTTGTCCTTCTAATCGCCCTTCTCGAATTCCTTCGCGCCTGCCTTCAATTCTGCCTTCCTCTCTTTCTTCTTCCCGAAGTACTCTTTCATGTAATTCCACATCGAATTCGTATAAACACATATGATATACCTCCGCCTTGTTCTTCAACAAAAAATCTTTCAAGATTCCATCCCGGATGCATTCGTCTATCGTTGTCCGTATCGCATCCTCCAGTTCCATTTCTTTTCTATGTTCACGCGCTCTTTCCGTAAACTCCGCGTATTCCTGCAGGGTTTTGCAGGCTGCTTTCAATTCTTCGTTCTGTCCTTTGTTGATATTGATCTGAAGCACAACCAATTCCATGTTAGTTTCGCCGGTATTGGCAGAAAAAGCTTTCGACAAGCGAATTTCTTTCCTCTCCGGCTGTTCCTCATCTCCATTGTAAAATACCACAAACTTCGGCGTCGGAATTTTGATCTGCTTATGGGAATAAATGTCGAGACCTTCTTCATAAATATATTTCTGCAGCAGATCCGACACATAAAATAAGTTGCGCAATGGCATGTTTGGATTAACCGTCGACTGATGTTCATACAATTGCATCATCATATCGATGATACAGGACACGTCATTCTTCATCCCCAGATATAATACACCATCCAGCGTAGTGATAGTCAGATCATCCGGATTGTCATACTGCGTCCCATTGACCGCGTTGAATAGAGAAAGCAGTCTCTTTTTGTTCCGGTACAGCATACGGAATAAAGTGTCCCTGTAATTTCGTATCACCACTGGCTGCGTTTTGGTTTTTGTTCTCTTCTTCATTCAAAATCTCCCTTCTGTGTGTTTGGCAGGAGTTTTGTAATGAAAAAAATTCACTTTCCCTAATTCGTTTCACTCCTGCTTTGTAATTGTTTTCTGGAATTTAAAGCAAGAATGATATACCAACTTATTCGACTCTTCACTTATTTTATACTAGACTAAAAATCACTTGCTTTTTGACAGTATAACATAGTACACTCTCAAATGCAAGTGATTTTTTCTTTCTCCCCCCTAAAACTTCCTCATCTGTAATTTTCCAGCATCTTCTGCAGCTTGTCCACCATTTCCTCCCGAAAGGCAGTCGGCGAAACGACCTCAATCTTTTCGCCTTGGCTCAAAAGCCACATCATCATTCCTTTTCCGTATACCTCAGCCTCGACGAGCCATTCTCTCGCGGTATGCGACACAACACGTGCCGTCGGCAGCCGGTCAAGAACCGCCTCTACATTTACGCCTCGGTAATAAAAACGGACCTTCATCAGCTCTCCCGGGTACATAAACTGCACGCGTTTGCGGAATTCGCCCTCTTCAAACCGGCTGCTGTAGCGAATCGGAAACTTCTCGCCCATTTCCACCACATCCAAGATACGGTCTAGGCGAAATATCGCCGGATAATCGTAATTTTTCTCATACTTTCCATTTTTCGTGCGCCCCACAATGTACGCATTGAGATAAAAATAATACTCTGAAAATAAAATCGCCACCGGCTCAACCACACGCACCACCGGCTGTTCTGATGCATCCAAACGCTGATACCGGATCTTCAAAAGATTATGCTCTTTGATATCCATCCCAATCTGCCACAATTTTTCTTCTATACACCCACCATGTTTCAATTCCACATAATGAAATGCCTCATTGGAAATAAGTTCTGAAACTACTTTCATATTTTGCTGCGGCACACACCCATCTACCATTTTTTGTAAAATATCAGTCATTTCTCTGTTTGAAAATGCCCGGCTTTCCAAAAGGATTTTAGCAACCGCCAATATTTCACTATTTGACATGGTGCAGGCTTCCTGACCTTCCATAACAAATCCTTTTTTTGCGCGGTCATAAATCACCTGCCGCCCGTCTCCCTGCATCTGGCGCTCATCCAAAAAGGCCCGGATATCATCGATATCTCTTTGAATCGACCGTTCATCGACACCAAACCGCTGGGCTTCCTCGCATTTTCGAATGCTCTTTCCCTCACGCAGCCGCTCGTACATATCAAGCGTACGTGCATTTTTTGCATATTTTTCACCCATCGGAATCACCTGCCTTTTTGTCATATATCAAACACAACCGCTGCTCCAACCGGAATAATTGTCCCTACTATCGAATACAAATAGAAGAAAATCTCCCCCCATCTTGTCAGCTCTATTTTGTCATATTGATCTATCATATGTATAAGATAATTTATTTGAAAATGTTGTAGCATAAAAAAATACAATAGGATAACAGCTATCACTCCAATTACTTTAAAAAATTTAATGGGTATTACTTTAACGAGCAATATCAAAAGACAAGACGCAACAATAATCCCTATATTAATAAATAATCCAATTATTCCGTATTTAATAACAAATTCAAATAACTGTCCGCTTCCCATGTGCGCCACTCGCAATCCGATAATTTCAAATATCCCGGGACACACTTTACCGATCAAAGAATATACCCCACCCAACATCACAAGAACCAATCCCAAAAAACCTCCAACTATCCCACCAAAAAGTAAAATGGATTCAACAATTTCCCAAATACCAGTTAAAATACCTACCAAAATACTTTGCTCCTCTTTTAACTCTTCCTCATTCTCAGACTGACTCTGCTCCATATTTTCTACATTGTCAACTACATTCTTTTGTCTATTTTCCTCCATATGGCATTCTCCCTTCTTTTCTCCTATTTTACACGATTGAATAAAACATTTCTCGGCAGAAAAAACCGGAAATTCTTCTGTATTATAAAACCTATTTTATTCATGCTCTTTCCAAAATTCTTCCGAGCCAACTACATAAAGCAATGTCCTCGCCCGCGTTCCTGCAATATACAAAAATTTTGAAAAATTCTGCGGATGAATATGCTCCACACCAAATAAAATAACCACTTTGGAATCCAGTCCTTTAAATCCTTGAATCGTGGCATAAATCGGCAAATCCAGAGAGGCATCAAAATCATCTTTCAATTCATTCACTTTAATTCCTGTCGCTGGCAGTGAAGAATTGGCATACTTTTTAGGTGCTAAAAATACAACATCCTTCATGGAAACATTTTCCTTCTTCAAATGTTTTACTATTTCCTGCATCTTATTTTTAAAATCCACATCATTCTCATATGTGATTTTTTGCACTTCTTCTCCATTTTCACGTATGAATTCGCCCAATTCCACACCACTCATATGGGCACTATATGTACCAATCTGAATCGTATTTCGACAATTCATAAACAAACGAAATGACGTTGCCGAATACGAAGCCAAAAGTTCCCTGCCCTCGGCATAATCCGGATTATAAATATTTTGTTTTTCATCGTAAAAGAACGCCCAATGTCCCTGCTCCAAACCACCTTTCAATAAATAATCCAAGCAATATAAATACAATGGTTTAATGATATCCTGCCCCTCGTCCACAACAATCTGATCATATTGCATTTCTTGCAATTCATCCGTTGTCAAGCATTCTAAATATTCTAAAAACTGCTCGGGCAGTATCTTTGCAAAATATTCCTGCATATTTTCCTGCATTTTTTCCATATCAAATGGCACGTATTCTGTAAATAGCGCATGCAGATTAATACTTTTCAGGTTTGATATGCCGTCCAATTGTTTCTCCATATTATGGGAAAGATTTTTATTATAAGTAAGATAAAGCACCTTTTTGCCCTGCAATGCCTGCTTTCTTGCAAACCAAACTGCCAAAAGCGTCTTACCGGTTCCCGCATTTCCTTCAATCAGCAAATGATCATTTTCCGACAATCCATCGAGCACCATCACTTGTTCCGATGTCAATCGTACCAATTTCTTCTCCACCTGTTCCAAGCGATCTCCCAAGGATGGCACAAAACAAAAATCCCCGCGCAGATACTGCACAATTTCCTTAATATCCGATGGCGATAATTTGCTTGGCTCGCGGTGCTGCCGCTCTTCCCAGTAATCAAACACACGATTCATGTATTGAGAAATATCTGCAACCGTCTGATCATATACAATTTCCGAAATGATCTCTTGCGACGTAGAATGAAATGTAATATCCGGAAATACAACACCACAAGCCAGCAAAATATTTTTCATATGTGGATTTTTTGAAAATCTCTTTTGCAAAAGGTCACGCAGACTAAACATATTGTCCTTTACCTGCGCAAACGGTCCTTCTGCTTTCTCGCGCTCCACACCATAACGATCCGTAAAAAACCAGCGGCCCTCATGACATTCCACACGTCCGCCCTTAATCTCCAAACACGCAACGCCTCGCTCGCACACAACCACAAAATCAATTTCTCCATAAATCTTGTGTTTGTGCTTTGGAAGACCTAGTGAATGAAGAACATAGGCATTTTTTAATTGTAATTGCTGCAAGACATCATACATCTTTCTCTCAGCATTGCTCTTAATTTGTTCCCCTAAATAGGGCGGAATAAATGTTGGCATAAGGGCCTCCTTTTATCGTTAGTTAAAAAATTTGGCAGCAATTGAACACACAACCGATATAATACAAAGCCGAATGACAAAAGTTGCAATACACTTTAAAACAATCATAAAGAATCTCCTTTTTTCAATTCTAATTGTTTGGTATAACATTCTTCAATATTGGTTGCTTCAATGTTTTCCTTCACTTTACGTAATGCATTAATATGCATATCATGGATTTCGACAATTTGCTCGTTTGCAATCCCACCCAATTTTTTTCTTATGTTCTTTGAACTTGTAACATTTTTCTTTATCTCCCTAAGCAAATTTTTAATGACTTCTTTACTTACATCTTCTTTAAACAATAAATCGTGTATCTTTTTATGACTGTTACTCAGAGTTTCAATAATATTATCTACATCCTCATTTACCTTATTTATATACTCCAAACTGATCTGTGGCATATGCGGATCATCATAATAATACTTCCACGAAATATTTAAGTATTTTTTTGATAATCTATGATAATATTCTGATGACTCTTGAATCAAGCTATCCACAGAGTTTCTTACACTTTCATCGTAATATTTTAAAAGATCGGAAACTCGATTTCCCACATCAGTAACCTTCTTTTCTTTATGAAATAAAAATGAGGTTTCTTTAATCTCACTACTGATTCGTGTAGCATATCCATCATACTCATTATTTTCATATTGATAAAGTTTAAATGGGATCTTTTCCCTAAATGTTTTCCAAAGATTTTCAATAATCAATGTAATTATTTTTTCTTTTCCTGTCGGAGCTACCTCTTTTCCATTCAACAAAGTTTTTTTAACACTACAAACAGGTATTACATCCGCAGCAGCAATTCCTATTTTTTCTGTAATACGATCAATCATAGCTTTTATAGTTTTTCGCTTACTCTTACCTGCATCTGAACTATCATTTTCATTGTCGCAATTTGTTATCACAACCGTTACTTGATTTTTTTCTTGTAATAGTTCTTTGATTATATTTATTTCAAAATCCTCTACTTTACCAGAATTTGCCGAAAAACAATATATGATGGTATTAAACCATTCACATATTTCTTTCTCATCATGCGATTTTACTTCATTTTTGATAAGGTTTTTCCATTGTTCCGCTTTACCCGGCTCTAATCCCTCCGTATCTGATATTGAAATAACAAACTCATCATCATACTCATAATCATGTGTGTTAATTCCTTCCGATATTGGTTTACCAGCCCCCGTTTTTTCTAGTTCTTTTCCAAAAATATAATTAAGCAGTGAACTCTTTCCAACGCCTGATTTTCCTATTATCAATACATTTGTTTTTATTTTTGACTGCTGCATACTTATTTCTCCTTTTTGAATTTGCCTAATAAGTTCTTTATTAACTCATCAATTCCAAGTTCCTTTTTGTGCTTGTCCACATATTTTATCGCTTCTTTCAATATTTCTGGTGTGACGTACTCAAAAAATTCCACTTTCGTTCCATTCTCAATACATTGCTTCATATAATTTTCACAAATTAATGTCATCGCCGCTCCCAACGAAACTGTAATAGTTACCGCAACGCTAACATTTACTACACCTTTTGCAACATTTCCGAAAAACGGAATCACGCCCAAAATCTGTGCTGCCAATGTTTTTCCAATATAAGAAATGATACTAGTTCCACCCAGAGTTGATACGATGTCTTTCATTTCACTATTAATTCCAAACACTTTACTAGTGATTTCATATACCATCTTGGTCTGAAGCGTCATTAACGGAACAGAATCAGAAAATGGAACCGGTATAAAAGATGTTGCGGTAACTGTCGTTATCACTAAACCAGCATACTTAGGAATCACTTTTTTAAACGCATGCTCTTTTTGTAATTTCACTTGTCCTTTAAATGACGGAATCAATGAATCACGTAACGCACCTGACAAATGATCCAATGCCCACTTAATCATTTTATCTTTCTGTACATATGTATCATTTTTTAATTGTGTAGAATATGTAAATAAATCTTGTCCCACTACAACACCCGAAATTTTTTCTGCAATTTCATTTTTTAATTGATCCAATTCCAGCTCATCAACTTGGTCAATTTTAGTAATAACAATCATTACCGGAATACTTTGTTTTCTGATTTTTTCTACCAATCGAGCATCAACCTCAAATACCCTTTTGTTTCCGGCAGATATACAGTACCATACTTCATGAATCTGCTTATTAAAATCCTTCAGATTTTCTCTTCTTTTTTCTTCTATACACGAAAGAATATTTTTTTCATAATCAGACTCTTCATCTTCAACATTTGATACCTCATATCCTTCACTATCATACAAATTCACACCAAATTGCTGTGAAGTATATAAGTGCACACCTTTTGTCTGTGGCTTTGCATCTTGTCCAATTTCTGCCTCTGTAATTCCAAAGAAATCATTGACCAAACTGCTTTTTCCTACTCCAGTCGCGCCACAAATAAGTATATTAGGTTTTTTTACTTTTTCTTCAACCTCTCTAAGTACCTCTTCTGCATTAAAGTTTTCTACATTAAATTTCTCCATAGCTAATTTCCTCCTTGTCTTGGTTTCTATTTTTATTTGTATTTTGAACAAAAATTTGCATTAAGTATAATGCAATCTTCATCACTTTTCTATGTACATAATTCCGGAAAAAGTTCCTATTTTCCGTTCTGTATGATTACTTCTCATTTCTCTACAGTTTCATTAAATCTTCCACTTTCTCTTTGATGATTTTATCTAAATTGTCATTGTATTCTTTAAACATACTGTTTACTAGTCGTACTGCCAATTCCTCAATTCTATCATCTTGGTAATTTGCGTAAAAAATCAAATCTTCTACATATTCTTTTGCTGCCTCATCAAAATCACTTATTCTCCAAACAGATTTATATTTGTCGTTTCCGAATCTAGTTGTTCCTACCCACTCTTCCTCTTCGTCAATTTCCATCCAATCAATATAACTACTGCAGCTATTGCTTTTTTCTAATTCCGATATTATTCCAAAATTCCCGCTTTTTTCCTCATACTTCCGTAATGTATCCCACTCATAACATTCATCTGTTATTGGCTTTGCATTACAATTTGACCAGTTATCTGGAAGTTTTTTTCCTGAAACTGCTTCTACCTCAGTACTGATACTTTTTAAAAACTTTTCCATTTCTTTATTCGTTTTTACCATAATACCTTTTTCGCTTTCCAAGTCATAATACTTTTCCAGAACATCAACCTTATATTCCACAAAAATCTTTCTCATTGTTGGTCGATAAAAGCCTGTACAATAGCACTTCTTTTGAAATACACTTTGTGCTGCACTTTTTGCTTTACCATATGAACTATATGTATCTGGAAAATAATGCCAAGGTATATCTATATTACACTTATTAGCATCAAATTTAACATCTTTCCGTCCAATTTCTTTGAGTTTAATTGCGTCGCATTTTTTCTTTATACTTTGTGCCCAATCTGTTATTGCTTCTTTTCCTGTCTTATTTGTGTTTCCTTTATCCACTATACTAATCGCTCCGTTTGGACATAATTTAACAATCTCAAGTACTGCATCTATATCATTCTCTTTAATATAAACGCCTTCAACCGGGATTGCATTTCCGTCCTCATTTTCCATTAAATACTGATTTGAAACTGTACATAACCCACAACCATCGCATTTGTTTGATACTTCTAACATTTTCATAATTATTACTTCCTTTCTTTTTTACATTGTTTCATACTGACGTATTATATCATTCATTTGTTGCATATAATTTTTACCCTTATTAATTGTTTCAACGGCACATTGCGCGAACTCACCTTTTTCATCAAAAAGAGGTGCCTTAATCAACTCAGATAATGCAATTGCAACATTTTCACAAGTCATTAAAACGGACTCTTCAAATTTGGAATAATGCTTAACATTATATCCATTCTTTTCTATTAATTCCTTTGTCATACTGATAATCTTTAAAAACAAGAAATTAATGTTTTTTAGCAATGTTGCATAATTATCTGCTTTTGAAATGATTCCATCATATATTGTACATATGTTTTGAGCATTACTGTATTCAACATTAGCCATTCGTTTCTGACTGGACGCTGCAGAAAGCATTCGTTCTGAATCTTTTACCATCATCTTAAAAATTCCATTTTGTAGCACACCAAAAATCAATTCTTTATCCGTAAATTCAATCTTTGAAGCTAAAGTCATTTGATGAAATGTCTCTTCTCTATCTACTTTTATCCCTCCAATAGTCTCTGTGATTTCATTTTTTCTTTTTATATTAATTTTCTTAATATCTTGATAAACTTCCACAAATATCGGATAAGTTCTTTCTATTATGGCCCGCTTTTTCTTTACAATATTTTGTAATCGTTTATCTGCATATTCCTTTTTTTCTTTAACCATAACTTCTGCCTTTTTACTTTTTTCAAATGCCTGTCCATACTTTTTTAATGCTTTTTCATCTATTTTGGAAGACTTATCTGTTTGATTAAAAGCATAAGCTATTCCCCCACCAATTAGTATCAAATCAATCATCATACTGACCACCTCATTTCTATAACTCTATTTCAAGAACTTCTCCTAAATGTTCTTCATATTCTTCTAACGTATGATATCTAAGATTAATTCCGTATGTACTTAAAATCAAATCAAGTCCATCATTAACTTTATACAAATCAAATGTTTTTTCACAAGCGCCTTCCATAATCATCTGAAAGCCCATGCACATTTTTGCTCGCTCCTTATGATTTTCACTTGTAATGATATCTTCTAGTCTCTTCCTATCCTCTTCTAGTTGAAACAATGCCTCTGATTCAATTCGTTTTAACTGCATGTCTCTTTTTTTATAATCATCTATATGATTTTTGACATCTTTCCAACTTTTTCTTACAGATTGACATATGGATACTATTGTACTACATGCTACCGAAACAACCATTGAGCAAACTACACCTGCTACTATCGCTGGGCCTGCACCTGGAATAATCGCTGCGGAAATCATAGGACCTACTGCTTCTGTAATCATTCCTGACAATATAAGTTCTGCTCCTTTTGTTCCAATTTGTTGTACACATTGTTCTGCAGATATTTTACCATTTACGTAATCTGTTATGGACTGCAGGGAAATATTTGCAACATCAACGATTACCCCAAATGCTGAAGAATCGATAAATTTCTGCACTGCTTTACGGGATGATTTCTCCAATAAATGTTTTGCAATCCTTCTTTCTCCTCCCAAAACAAACGTTCTTGCTCCATTCTTCGCCACCCCTTTTCCAGCCTCTTCTAGTGTCTTTTCTCCTCGCATCACCTCAGCTATTTGATATACTCCATCCACCATTAAAGACATTGCAGACTCACTAATTTGTTCTACTCCTCCTGCAACAAATTCCTTTCCCACACCTTGCGCTGTTTTTTTGGTTAATTTCCCATTTACACTGATTTCCGCATTCATCCGTTGTTCTGCAAATTTAATTTTCGCTTTACTATTTTGGAATTGATCGGATTCTTTTATAAATTTGAAATCATTTTTCTCCCCTTTGCTTGCATTCATACTTTTGCTAATCAACCTGTAATTATCTTTTTGATTAAGCACCTCTTTTAAATCCTGATCCTCTAAAAAAGGATTGTTTTTATATCTCTCATGGGCTTCCTTTATAGAAATTATATGATCTACTTCACCCACATGCTCTGACCATTTTGCAGAAACATTTTCACCTCTTGAATTTTTCATGTGATATTTTCGCTTTGCCGCGTTATTATCATAATGAAGAGTCCTACCACTGATATTGTCATAATAACATTTGTTATCTGAAAATATTTTATCTTTAAATTGGTGCTTAGCCTTTGCATCATCATATAATTGATTTCTGATTTTCGAATTATATTCTTCATTTATTGCCATATCTCTTTTCTCCTTTCTCCCTCGCCTTCACATACTCCACCGCATGTCCCAGCGGGAACAAATACTTTATCTTCTCACACGATTCAATATACCATTTTGGCATGCCGGCCTTTCGCATCTCCACTTTCATCTCCTGCCATTTGGCACTATCAATACGGTTTGCCTTACCTTTGCGCACATGCTCCATGATTTCATATGCCATTCGTCGGTTCATTCCTTTTTCCAAAAGGGTATTCATTATATCTTCACGGGTACAGATCAACTGCTGCAATGTACACGTTCCTTTTTCGATCAATTCCTTTCCGTTTCCCTCCCAGGTGTCCGTTCCGTGAAGCAATGCAACGATTCTGCTATAGTCTTTCAGCGACTGAGGTTTCAAACTAGCAATAGCATCTTTAGCTCTATCACTGTCAAATTCATTGCCATCGGAAAGTTCAAAAGCGATTATGGAAATATCTATCGGTTCATCCCGCTCTGCATCTTCCGGCTGAATGATAAGATGATTATTTCCATTTCCTGCCAGTTCCACGCGGTCTGTACCAAATGTGTCACGGGCAAAAGCCAAAAGATGGGCATGGTAAGATGGCGGTACATTGAGATTAAAATCCGGTTTCTTTTCTCCTTCGTACCCGGCAAACACCTCAAATGGAATGTCAAATCCCTCGTAGAGTTCCGACAGGGGATTTACCTCTGTGATGTCCAAAAGATAAGCCACAAAGGATGCCCCTGCTGTTCCGCGGCTCCACACTATATTGCCATCGTTTTTCGCCTTTACGGCTAATAAATGAGCGAAATAATAATGCCATACCCACCCATTTTTTTCGATTGAATCAATTTCATGACAAAGACGTTTTTGAGGTTCTTCCGGCACATTTTGTCCATATATTTGAGTAATTTTTTTATTTACTACATCACGTAATTTTTCTGTCACATACCTTTGATTCCACTTCATCGCAATATACCTCCATGTTACCCATTACCTAGTGCTGGCTTTCCAGTTTTTCCAAGATCAAGCGCTTAAGATATTTTTCATTGTAGCCATATTTGCGGGCAATTTTTTTCCACTCTGATGGATTTTCCTTTGACGCAAGTTCTATAACATACTCGATAGAATACAAACGCGAAGGCATCGAAACTTCCATCCCATGAAACCGCTCATAAATTTGACTGATTAAATCCTCTCCGACAATCTCTACAAGTTCCTGATAAATTCCAGCGTATCTTTTTTTGTTTTTTTCCTTTGACTTCATTTTTTCACCTCACCAGTATTTTACACAAAATGGAAGAACCTTTCTCGGTACTTTCTACCGGAATTTCTTCCATATTTTAATTTACCGTTACCACATGATTCCTCCAAGATAAGCCCCACAATGAACACATCTCTTAAAAATATCCACTTTGTACGGCTTGTGGCATTTTGGACAAACAATCGGCTTTACAAAAGAAAAATATTTCATTTTCATATGCACTCAGCTCCTCTCCGTTTTTTTACAGTATACCTTTTTAGAGTGACACCATGTGTCATTTTGCTCTTGACTATAAGATAACATATGTCCTGCAAAACCATTTTCAATTTTTCCCTTTTTTGTCCAAGCAGGTGGTTGGCAGAAATGTCGATGACACCTGTCAATTTTGTGCACATAAAAAAGAGACACGGCTATGCCTTGTCTCTCTGTTATCTTTACCATTTTATATCAATCCACCAGATTTTTCACTTCCTCCACCGGAATATTCAACTCCTTTGCAATCGTTTCCGGAGTTTTCCCACTCATGAAAGCCTTAAAAACCTGTTTGGCAAATTTTTTACCGTTTTTGCATTCCCTCTTGTTGTCCAGCCAAGTGCCCTTCGCGAATTCCTTCTAGTCTGCCTTCCTCTCTTTCTTCTTCCCGAAGTACTCTTTCATGTAGTTCCACATCAAATTCATACAAGCACATATGATACACCTCCGCCTTGTTCTTTAGCAAAAACTCTCTTTTTGTTCCGGTACAGCATACGGAATAAAGTGTCCCTGTAATTTCGTATC